>Ga0233444_10000062_pt1 | contig 137008 bp, 128 predicted proteins | sample SI_124_October20_6_FD_182792 | JGI IMG/M metagenome (GOLD analysis project Ga0233444, IMG submission 182792) | Seawater microbial communities from Saanich Inlet, British Columbia, Canada - SI_124_October2016_10_MG | ecosystem: Environmental > Aquatic > Marine > Inlet | place: Canada: British...
GGCGGCAATCTGGCTAAATTAGCGGCGGACAATGGCTGGGCCGGCATACTCATCCATGGCTGCGTGCGCGACCAAGGTGAGCTGAAAGCCGAAGCCGTGGGCATTAAAGCTTTGGCCAGCCACCCGAAAAAAAGCGAGAAGCGCGACCTTGGCACCTATGACGAAGTGCTAGAATTTTCTGGCGTCACCATTCGCCCGGGCGATTATATTTACGCCGATGAAGACGGCGTGGTGATTGCCGAGACGGCTCTGTCGGTTTAACCGACCTGCCTTTTGCCTCTGGTTGCGAGGCGCGGTGTTTGTTAGGCTTTGAGAAATAGAAAATAGAGCTCGGCCCCATGTATATCCCACCGCAATTTGAAATCACCAACCCAGAGACGATCGCCTCGGTCATTCAGCAAAACGGTTTCGCCAGCCTTGTGTCGCGAGATGGCGAGGCCATGTGTGCCAGCCATGTGCCTTTACTGCTTTTTGGCGCGGCCGCAAAGGGTGGCGAATTGCATGGCCATTTGGCGGCTTCCAATCCGCAGCTCGAGCTGTTGGACGGGCAAAATGCCTTGGCGATGTTTCATGGCCCCCATGCCTATATTTCGCCACAAGCCTATGCCGTAGCCTCTGTGCCGACTTGGAATTTCGTTGCCGTGCATGTTCATGGCACGGCGCGGCGATTGCACGAGCGCGCGCGCCAAGATGAAAATCTGGCACAGCTTGTCGCTCACTATGAAGGGGCTGCCCCGCAACGGGCATTGGCGCTGAAACAACAGGCGGCTTTGAAAGCCGGCATTGGTCATTTTGTCATCGATATAGAAACCGTGCAGGCCAAGTTCAAATTGAGCCAAAATAAATCAGCCGAAGACCGCGCCCGCATTATAGACGATTTGCGGGCAAGAGACGATAGTCTGGCGCAAGCGATTGCCGATGAAATGGCACGGCTTCCCGAAAACGATTAAAGCAGCGCCCGCGAGACGAAGAGATAAAGCCCAAAAGCGGTGAGGCCGCTGGCGGCAATATCGCGCCAGCGCAGGCGATATTTCGACAGGCTGGGAAGCTCTTCGATAAGTATTGGCACGAAAATAAAGGCTGGGATGAGCACCAATAATTGGCCAAATTCGACGCCCAAGTTGAAGCTGAACAGACCCGCCACCAAATGCCCGCTCGGCAGGCCGATGTCGGTTAGCAATCCGGCAAAGCCAAACCCGTGAATAAAACCAAAGGCCAAAGTCATCGTGGGAGCATAGCGTTGCAAGGCGGCAGGGCCGTCGATGAGCCATCCATAGCTCAAACAAAACAGCATTAATCCAGCCCAAGCGCCCAAAGGAAAAGCGCTGCCGCTCCCTAGGCTGATGCCCGAGGCGATGAATAAAACCACGGCCGCAAGAATGCCCGTGCGGGCCATTAAATTACCTCGGGTCAATATGGGTTCTGCCGCGACCAAGGCGATGGAGGCGCCGATGAGCGCCTCGACCACCTGATTATTGGGCACCACCCAGCCCAAAGTGGCCATGGCCAGCGTGGCGCTATGGCCGAGGGTAAAGCCGGTTACCAACCACAGCGCGCGCCGACGTGTGGGGGCCACCAGAAGCAAGCACAGCACGAAAGCCAAATGGTCATAGCCAGTTAAAATATGGCTGACGCCGAGCCAGAAATAATTTTGAAACACCTCGCCAAAGCCCATCTCATCGACCAAAGTGCCCGTCTCATTGGCCCGAATAAAATGTTGGCGTTGGGTGGCGGTGAAAAGGATTTCCGTGGCCTCGGCTTGGCCAGCCTCGCCCTCTAGCCCAAAGCGGGCGAAATGCACATGGCTGCGGGCCAAGTTGAAAAACGCATGGTTCTCGACGCGAATGGCGGCGCTGGCATCAAAACAACGAAACCGCCCGGTCACTCGAATATAATTAGCCCCCGAGGGGGCTTTGGTGAAAGGCACGCTGATTTTGCACGGCGTGTTCATTTGGCTAAGGCGCAAAAACTGACTGACATGGGCCGCCAAAGCATCACTTAAAGTATCGCTGGTTTGCACATTGGGCAAAAGCGTCACGTCGCGCGCTGGCGCGGTAAAACTGACCGAGAGGCTCTCGCCCGCCCAAATGAAATTAGAAAAGCTGAGGCTTTTATTATGCGCCTGCAAACCAGCTGGCGAGAGCCCAAGTGCCAAAACGGCGAGCCACAGAAAAGCTTTCAAGCGCCGGGTCATTCCCGCGGCTCTTCTGGCCCAAGCGGGGCGTCGGGGGCCAGCACAATATCGGCGCGCGCGCGCAACCAATCGAGATAATCGCGCAGCACTTTATCATCGCGTTCATGGCGCACGGCATCGACGATTTGCGAGCGGATGCTCTCAAACGCCGGCGGCTGGCCCGGTTGGTTGCGGATAATTTTCAAAAAATGCCAGCCCGTCGGGCCCGCCAAAGCATCGGAAATGGCCCCTTGCGGCAAGCGGCTGGCCGATTGGGTTAGCTCGGGCCCCAGATAATCGGTCATTTTCGCAGGCGTCAGCATAACCCGCGGTAGGGCGGGTAAAATCGGCGTCCCGAAGGTCTCGTCGGCTTGCTTGAAATCCATACCGCCGCGCAAAGCATCGCGGATGGCATCCAGCTTTTCGGTCATCTCGGCCGATTGGGACGGCTCGCCATAGGGCACGAAAAGACGCGCCACTTGCAGCCGATTGGCAGGGGTAAAACGGGCTTTATGGTCATTGTAAAAACGCCGCAAATTGGCTTCGCTGAGCGCGTCTGAGCCTTTTTGCGCCAAGACAAATTCAATCACCGCCATGGCCACGGCTTTGCGCACGCTGGCATCGCCCTCCAGCAGACCAATTTCCAGGCCGCGCTGCACCAAAAGTTCTTCTTCGATGAGGCGGTCGAGGACGAGTTTTTTATCGGCCTGCGTCGGGGCTTTGTTTTTATCGGCGAGCAAAGCTTGATAGGCGCCAGCAAATTCTGTGCGGTCGATATGCTGTTCGTTCACCTTGGCGATGGCGCCGTCTTGCGATAGGCGTTTTCGGTCGCTTGGCGTGGCGGTTACCACGGCGATAAACAGCCCCAAAATAGCGCCGCCCAGCAAAAGCCGTTCGGCCCATTTTTGGCTCGGCTGGGGGTCTGTGTCCGTCCCCTTTGGGGCGGGCGATGATTTACTCTGCTTACCTGACGTCATGGCGCACAATTTAGCGATTGGCGCGCGAAGTGCAAGGCTTGCCTGTGCGGCCCCTCTTGAGGGCGCGCGCTTGGCCATTGGTAAAAGGGCGAAGGGCTGATAAGATGGCGCCTCCAAGGCATTTTAATGGCGGGTATACCTCGATGCTCCAGCACCTGACTTCTGCGCTATGCGCCACCACCACACCGCTTTATGAGGCGGCGCTGGCCGCTTTGGCCCCCCATCATGGCACTTATCAAAAAGCACCCTTGCCGCATATGGCATTGGCCGAAAAGCAAGACGATGTGGCCGCCATGCACCAGATGGCGCGCGCTTTGGCGCAAGATGCGCAACGCATCGTCATTCTGGGCACGGGCGGCTCTAGCTTGGGCGCGCAGGTTTTGGCGCAAGCCCAGAGCCGTTCCCTCGGCCCGGATTTAATTTTTGCCGATAATCTCGACGCCACAAGTTTTGCCAAAATTTTGCAAGGCGATATGGCCAGCACGCGGTTTTTCGTGGTCTCTAAATCGGGCGGCACGGCCGAGACGATGATGCAATTGGGCGGTGCGCTTCTGGCGCTCGAGGCGGCAGGCGCCAAACCGTCGCATCATCTGGCAGGCATTGCGGGCGGTGGCGATAATGCGCTGAGGCGCTTGGCACGGGCCTATGAGTTTCCGCTGCTGCCACATGAAAGCGATATCGGCGGGCGGTTTTCCGTGCTCAGCAATGTCGGCCTTTTGCCCGCCATTTGGGCTGGCTGCGACCCCGAGGCCGTGCGTGCCGGAGCGCAAAAAGCGATGGCTGGCCTGCAAGGCGCGCCGCAAGATTTTGAGCCCTTAAAAGGCGCGGCGCTTCATCTGGCGCATATGCAAGCGGGGCGAAACGTCCATGTGATGATGCCCTATGCCGACGCGCTGGAGCGTTTGGCCTTTTGGCATCGCCAGCTTTGGGGCGAGAGCTTGGGCAAAGGCGGCCATGGCTCGGTGCCGGTCAATGCGCTGGGCCCGGTCGATCAGCACTCGCAATTGCAGCTCTATCTAGATGGGCCCGATGACAAGCTGTACACGCTCATCACCCACGAGACGCGCGGCCAAGGCGCGGGCGTGCCGGATGATTTTTCGCAAGACCCTGATTTGGCCGCTTTGGCTGGCCATGCGATGGGCGATTTGGTCGACGCCGAAGCGCGCGCCACCCTCGATGTACTGGCCGAGGCCAAACGCCCCGTGCGCCATATCGAGCTTGGCGCGATAGGCGATGAGAGCCTTGGTGAAGTGCTGATGCATTTACAACTCGAGACGATTTATACGGCCGATGGATTGGGCGTCGATGCGTTTTCGCAACCCGCCGTCGAGGCCGGAAAAATTCGCGCCAAACATTATTTACAAAATGGGGAGCGTCAGCCATGAGCCGCATTCGTCGCTTACCCGAAGATACCATCAACCGCATCGCGGCGGGCGAAGTGGTCGAGCGCCCAGCCAGCGCGGTGAAAGAATTGGTCGAGAACGCCATTGACGCCAAAGCTACACAAATTGACGTGAGCTTAGGCGCGGGCGGCAAGACACTTATCCTCATCGAAGACAATGGCCACGGCATGGATGCCGATGAATTGAGCCTGGCGGTCGAGCGCCATGCGACGTCGAAATTACCCGAGGGCGATGGCGGCGATAAAATGTTCCGCATCGCCAGTCTTGGCTTTCGCGGCGAGGCTCTTCCGAGCATTGGCGCGGTGGCGCACCTGTCGATTGTCAGCCGCACGGGCGAGGGGGATACGGCGCATGAAATTCGCCTGGATGGCGGCAAGCTAGGCCACGTTAAACCAGCGGCGGGTCAAATGGGTACCCGCGTGGAAGTGCGCGATTTATTCTATGCCACCCCCGCGCGGTTGAAATTTTTAAAATCCGACCGCGCTGAGACCACAGCGGTTAGCGATATTTTGCGCCGTCTGGCGATGGCCAATCCGCACATTGGGTTCAGCCTAACCAGCGATGGGCGCAAGAGTTTTGCTTATCCGCCAGAGCAGGGTGATACGGCGCAATTGAAACGCCTCGGCGCCATTTTAGGGCGCGATTTTGCCGATAATGCGGTGCCCGTTTTGGCCACACGAGAGGGCGTGCGCCTATATGGCTTTGCGGGTCTGCCGACGTTTAATCACGCGACCGCGCAGAAGCAATATTTGGTGGTCAACGGACGACCAGTGCGTGACAAATTATTAAACGGGGCGGTGCGCGGGGCCTATCAAGATTTTCTGGCGGGCAATCGTCATCCCGCCTTGGCGCTGTTTATCGAGCTGGACCCGAGCGAGCTGGACGTCAATGTGCATCCGGCCAAAACCGAAGTGCGGTTTCGCGATGCCGGGCTTATTCGCTCGATGATTGTCGGCGGCTTGCGTGCCAGTATGGCCGAGGCGGGGCATCGCGCCTCCACCACGGTGGCCGAGCAGACCATGTCGGCGTTTCGCCCCGGCGGCATAGGCACGGGACAGCCAAACCCGCAAGGCAGTTTCGTCACGGCACAGCGTTTTCAAGCCCCGATGGAGGGGCAAGGGGAAGGGGAAGGGGAAGCTATACGCGAAGCGGCCGCCGACTGGCTTTCCACACCGCAGGCAGCGCACTATGCGGGCGAGCCGGTGCCGACGCATCTGCCTTTGGGGCTGGCACGGGCGCAATTGCACGAGACTTATATTTTGTCGCAAACCCATGATGGCTTCGTCATCGTCGACCAGCACGCGGCGCACGAGCGCTTGGTGTATGAGCGGATGAAGACGCAAATGGCCGAACGCGGCATTGCGCGGCAAATTCTTCTGGTGCCCGAAGTGGCCGAATTAGAACCCGAGGAAGGCGATTTGATTTTAAGCCGAGCAGCCGAATTAACCGAGCTGGGCTTTGTCATCGAGCGCTTTGGCCCGGGCAGTGATGGCCGCGTGGCGGTCTTATTGCGCGAAGTGCCTGCCATGCTTTATGGCGCCGATTGCACGGGCCTGTTGCGCGATATGGCGCAAGAAATGTCCGAGCTGGGAGCCGGACTGGCGCTCAAAGAACGGCTGGAAGAAATTGCTGGCACGCTGGCGTGTCATACTTCGGTGCGGGCGGGGCGTCGGTTGAACGGCGAAGAAATGAACGCGCTGTTGCGCGATATGGAAGCCACGCCCAATTCGGGTCAATGCAACCATGGTCGCCCGACCTATGTGGAATTAAAGCTGGCCGATATCGAACGCTTGTTCGGTCGCCGCTAAAAAAACCCCGCCGCTGGAAAGCGACGGGGTTTCTTGAAATCCAAATGACTATTGAAAATTAGCCACGCGGGACGTCGAGTGTCTTCATGCCATCTTCATTGGCTTGCGACAGGTCGGCGTATTTTTTCATTTCCAAACGCGCGATGGTGCGATTGTGCACTTCATCGGGGCCATCGGCCAAGCGCAGGGTACGGATACCGGCATACATTTTCGCCAGACCGAAGTCTGTCGTCACGCCGCCGCCACCATGGGCTTGAATGGCATCGTCGATGATTTGCAGCGCAATGCGAGGGCCTGCCACTTTAATTTGGGCAATCTCACTCTTGGCCACTTTATTGCCAACCGTATCCATCATATAGGCAGCCTTCATGGTCAAAAGACGGCTCATTTCGATGTTGGTCCGCGCTTCGGCGATGCGTTGTTCCCAAATGCTATATTCAGAAACCCGCTTGCCAAAAGCGACCCGGCTCATCAGACGGGTAATCATTTTCTCCAGCGCGCGTTCGGCAACGCCGATGGTGCGCATGCAGTGGTGAATGCGGCCAGGGCCAAGACGTCCTTGGGCAATCTCAAAGCCACGGCCTTCGCCGAGCAAGAGATTTTCAACCGGCACGCGAACATTGGTGAGGCGCACTTCGGCATGGCCGTGGGGGGCATCATCATAGCCAAACACAGGCAGCATCCGCAGCACTTCAATGCCTGGGGCATCGAGGGGAACCAAAACTTGGCTCTGCTGTTGGTGACGCGGCGCTTCTGGATTGGTTTTGCCCATCACGATAGCAATTTTGCAGCGTGGATCGCCAACCCCCGAAGACCACCATTTCGTGCCATTGATGACATATTCGTCGCCATCGCGCTCGATGCGGGTTTCAATATTGGTGGCATCCGAGGAAGCCACGGCAGGTTCGGTCATCAAGAACGCCGAGCGAATTTCGCCGTTCAGCAAAGGCACCATATATTCTTCTTTATGGCGGTCATTGCCGTAGCGTTCCAAAACTTCCATATTGCCGGTGTCTGGCGCGGAGCAGTTAAACACTTCCGAGGCAAAACCAACGCGGCCCATAATTTCGCACAACGGGGCATATTCGACATTGGAGAGGCCAAAACCGCGTTCGCTTTCTGGCAGGAACAGGTTCCACAGGCCTTCTTCTTTGGCTTTGTCTTTCAACTCTTCCAAAATCGGCACAACTTGCCACGGATTTCCGTCTGCGCGGAAAGCGTCCATTTGCTGATGATAGGTAATTTCATTCGGATAAATATGGGCATCCATAAATCCTTCGACGCGAGCAATCAGCTCTTTCGTGCGGTCGTTGTGTTCGAAAATCATTTTTCTTCTCCCTAAGTTTCAAGGCAAACCCTAGAATAAAGCCTGAGGCAGTGCCACCAAAAAAATGCTTTAAACAGGTTCATTTCGCCGCAGGGCAAAAAAACCTTTCAGAAGGGCCGCACATTCGGCTTCGCGCAAACCGCCGATGACCTCTGGCGCATGATGGCAGGTGTCTTGGGCAAAAAGCGCGACGCCATTGTCGACCGCGCCGCCTTTTCTATCGCTGGCGCCATAATATAGCCGCCGAATGCGGGCGTGTGCGATGGCGCCAGCGCACATGGGGCAGGGCTCAAGGGTGACATAGAGGTCGCATTCGAGCAGGCGCTCTTGGCTCAATTTGGCGCAAGCCTCGCGAATGACGCTCATTTCTGCATGTGCCGTGGGGTCGTTTTGGCTGCGCATTTGGTTTTGGGCGCTTGCCAAAACCTCGCCATTGGGCCCCACCAGCACGGCGCCGACGGGCACTTCGCCTTGCTCGGCGGCCGCTTGGGCTTGTTCGATGGCCAATTGCATATAATCCATAGCGCTTCCCCTATCGCTTGTTGAAACGACACTAGCACGCGAGGCGCGGCGCGTGCTACAGGGGAGGGATGAGTGATGAAAAAACCTCCCAATTTGAAGGCGACCGTATCGCCAAAGTGCTGGCCCGGGCGGGCGTGTGTTCGCGCCGCGATGCCGAGCGCATGGTGGCCGATGGCCGCATTGCGGTGAATGGCCGCCGGCTCGACACACCCGCTTTCAATGTCACCGCGAAAGACAAAATCACCGTCGATGGCAAGCCCGTCGCCGAGCCCGACCCGCCCCGCCTCTGGCGCTATCATAAGCCAGCAGGATTGGTGACCACGGCGCGCGACCCGCAAGGCCGCGATACGGTGTTTCAAAAATTGCCAGCCAGTCTGCCACGGGTCAATGCCGTGGGTCGGCTCGATATTAATACCGAAGGCTTGCTGCTGTTGACCAATGATGGCGGCATGAAGCGCTTGCTAGAATTGCCCAGCACCGGTTGGCTGCGCCGCTATCGGGTGCGCGCCTTTGGCAAGGCCGATGAGGCCAAGCTAAAAGAGCTCAAACACGGCATCACCATTGATGGGGTCAATTATAAATCCATCGACGCCACACTGGAGCGCCAGCAAGGCGGCAATGTTTGGCTGTCTATGGCGCTGCGCGAAGGTAAAAACCGCGAGATCAAACGGGTGCTAGAAGCGCTGGATTTGAAAGTGAACCGACTTTTGCGTCTCTCGTTTGGGCCGTTTCAATTGGGTCAATTGGACGAGGGCAAAGTCGAAGAAGTGCCACGACGTGTGTTGCGCCAGCAATTGGGCAAGAATTGGCAATCGATTGTCGATGGCACTGTGCGCGGCGCTTCGATGGACAAGCAAGAGGATGCCACAGCCGAAACGACACCGCGCTCGCGCGCCGACAAAGGGCGCGGAAAGCCCCGCGATACCCAAGAGCCGATAAAAGCGCATAGCGCGAAACGTAAAAATTCGAAACCGTCGGGCAATAAGCCTGCCGCTCGAACCCCTTCCTCTCGAACCCCTTCCTCTCGAACCCCGTCCTCTAGAAAAGGCTCGCCCGATGCGCGTGGTCGGCGGTAAGTGGCGCGGCAAACCTTTGCGCGCGCCCAAAGGAACGCAAACGCGCCCCACCACAGACCGCACGCGCGAAGCTTTGTTTTCCATGCTCACCTCGCGGCTCGATTTAACTGATTTGCGGGTGCTTGATTTATTCGCCGGCACAGGTGCCTTGGGGCTAGAGGCTTTATCGCGCGGCGCCAATTTTTGCCTTTTCATCGAAACGCAAAGCGCGGCGCGCGGCGCCATTCGAGACAATGTAGAGACGTGTCAGGCAACCGGACACAGCAAGATTTTTCGTCGCGATGCCACAGATTTAGGGCCCTGCACGGGCGGCGGCGTTTATGATTTAGTGTTCGCCGACCCGCCGTATCGTCAGGGGCTTGGCGAGCGCGCCTTATCTGCTTTGCAGCGCGGCGGCTGGCTGGCCGAAGAGGCGCTGATTGTCGTCGAAGAAGACAAACGCGCTGTTTTTCAGGTCCCCGATGGGTTTGCTGAAGTGGAGCGTCGGCTAAAAGGCGATACGGAATTAATTTTCTGTACGCCGCTGTCGCGATAATCCCCGCTTTGGGCTAAACCGCGCCGGCTTTGAGAGCAAATTCCCAGCCCATATCGGACAGCGGTTTCACGCGGTCTGCCATGGCTGCGGCATGGGCGTTGGAGGCCGTGCCATCGCGCACGCGACCGACGATGCCTTGCAAAATACCCGCCAAGCGGAACATATTATAGGCGATATAATAATCCATATTCTCAATGCCATCGCGTCCGGTATGCTCGCAATAGGCACGAATATACTCATCTTTATCGGGGATGTTCAGCTCGGCGAAATCGCAGCCCAGCAGCGTGTTGGTGCTGCCCGCATCATTGGGCATATACCATTGCATTAAGTGATAGGTAAAATCGCCCAGCGGATGACCCAAAGTCGATAGCTCCCAGTCGAGAACGGCGGCGACTTTTGGCTCGCTTGGGTGCAGCACCATATTGTCGAGGCGATAATCGCCATGCACAATCGACACTTCCTCATTGCCCGGAATATTGCCCGGCAGCCAATCGATGAGCTTATTCATACTGCCGATTTCTTGCGTTTCGGAGAGCTGATATTGTTTCGTCCAGCGCGAGATTTGGCGGGCGAAATAATCGCCCGGTTTGCCAAAATCTTCTAAGCCGATGGCTTTGTAATCGGTGTTATGCAATTGCGCCAAAGTTTTAATCTTCGCCTCAAAAATAGGGCGGCGGCCTTCGCGCGGGATATCGGGCAATTGCGGGTCCCATAAAATGCGCCCCTCGACCATATCCATAATATAAAAAATCGTGCCAGTAATGCTTTCGTCTTCGCACAGGCAATAGGTGCGCGGCACAGGAAAACCCGTGCTGCCCAAAGCGGTAATCACTTTATATTCGCGATCGACAGCGTGCGCCGAAGGCAGCAATTTGCCGGGCGGCTTTCGGCGCATGACATATTTTTTATTGGGGGTGATGAGCTGATACGTGGGGTTGGATTGCCCGCCCTTGAACTGGCGCACTTCGAGCGGGCCTTCAAAACCCTCCACATGTGCGAGCGCATATTGTTCTAGCTTGGCTTGGTCAAATTTATGCGTTTCCGCAATATCTTTCGTGCCGCCAAAGCGTTCAATACCCTCATCTTTCATCTGTTTGTCTCCCTCATCTTTTGCTTTTTTCGCCCTTTGGCCTTTAGCCTTCGCGCGCTATTTCTTTATGTCCGATATCGCGACGGCAAAACCCTTGCGGCCATTCAATCCTATCGACGCCAGCATAGGCATTTGCTTGCGCTTGCGCCACTGTTTTGCCAAGCGCCGTGACATTTAAAACGCGCCCACCGATGGCGCGCAGGCTACCATCTTCCGCGCGCGTGGTGCCAGCATGAAACACGGTGGCGGCGCTCACTTTATCCAGCCCCTCAATCACGCTGCCCTTCTCATAAGACCCCGGATAGCCATTGGCGGCCATCACCACGGTCATCGCCATATCTGGGTGCCAATCCAGCGACAGGCCAGCCAGAGAGGCGCTGCCATCGGGGCTGGCGCAAGCCTCTAACGCGGGCACAATATCGCTGGCCAGGCGCATCATCAGCACTTGGCATTCGGGGTCGCCGAAGCGGGCATTATATTCCACCAATTTGGGCCCATCGGGTGTCAGCATCAGGCCGGCATATAACACGCCGCGATAGGGCGTGCCGCGTTTGGCCATGGCTTGCAAAGTCGGGTAAATGACTTGCTGCATGGATATATCAATCAGCTCTTGGGTCATAATCGAGGCCGGCGAATAGGCGCCCATGCCGCCCGTATTGGGGCCCGTGTCGCCATCGCCCACGCGTTTATGGTCTTGGGCGGTGGCCAAGGGCAGCGCGTTTTCGCCGTCGCACAGCACGAAGAAACTGGCTTCCTCGCCAGTCATAAATTCTTCGATGACCAGCTCGGCCCCAGCCGCGCCAAATGCGCCGTCGAAAATATCGGCCACGCCATCGCGCGCTTGTTGCATGGTCTCGGCAATAATCACGCCTTTGCCGGCTGCCAGCCCATCGGCTTTCACCACGATGGGCGCGCTTTGGGTCTCTAAATAGGCCAAAGCCTCGGCGGCATTATCGAAGCGGCCATAAGCGGCGGTGGGAATATCGGCTTCGGCGCAGAGGTCTTTGGTATAGCCTTTCGAGCCCTCGAGTTGGGCGGCCTCGCGGCTGGGCCCAAAGGCGGCGATATTGGCGGCGTGTAAATCATCCCCAAGCCCTGCCACAAGGGGGGCTTCCGGGCCAATGACCACAAGGTGAATGTTTTTCTCTTGGCAAAATTGGATGACGGCCGCGTGGTCGCTCATCTCGAGCGCCACATTGTGGGCGACGCTGGCGGTGCCGCCATTTCCCGGCGCACAATAGAGCGTGTTCAGCAGCGGGCTTTGGGCTATTTTCCAACATAGAGCGTGTTCGCGTCCGCCAGAGCCCAAAACCAAAATATTGCGTTTTGTCGAAGTATCTATATCGGTCATCTTTGTCTCTTATCGCGAAGCGTGTCATGCTTGGGTTAGGTCTAGATAGCGAGAATCGCTAAAAGTTATTTGTCATATCATAAACACTCGATAAGTTAAAATCACATGGCCTTGCCCAAAGCGCGGCTGGAAAACAGGAAGCGTAAACCCGAAATGAGCCTAACAGGTGACAATCTTATAGAGCTGAGCGTCTCGGAGCTTTCGGGGCAAGTGAAGCGACTGGTCGAAGATAGTTTCGGCCATGTGCGCGTGCGCGGCGAATTGGGCCGCGTGTCGCGCCCCGCCTCTGGCCATGTTTATTTTGATGTGAAAGACGAAAAAGCGGTTTTGGCAGGCGTCATGTGGAAGGGCACAGCGCAAAAATTAACCATGCAACCCGAGCAAGGGCTCGAGGTGGTGATGACGGGCAAGCTGACCACTTTCCCCGGACAATCGCGCTATCAATTGGTCGTCGAGACGATGGAGCCAGCCGGCGAGGGCGCCTTAATGGCGCTTTTAGAAGCGCGCAAAAAACAATTGGCCGCCGAAGGTCTGTTCGAGGCAGAGCGCAAAAAACCTTTGCCGTTTTTACCCGAAACCATCGGCGTGATTACCAGCCCCAGCGGGGCGGTGATACGCGATATTTTGCATCGCCTGAGCGATCGGTTTCCCCGCCATGTCTTGGTCTGGCCGGTGCGCGTGCAAGGCGAAACCTGCGCCGAGGAAGTGGCCAAGGCCATCGCTGGCTTTAATGCTCTGCCCGTCGAGGGCGCCGAGGGCGATATCGCACGCCCTGACGTTCTCATCGTTGCGCGCGGTGGCGGCAGTTTGGAAGACCTTTGGGGTTTTAATGAAGAGATTGTCGTGCGCGCCGCCGCGCAATCTGACATTCCGCTCATCTCTGCCGTGGGCCATGAGACCGACACGACGCTGCTCGATTATGCCGCCGACCGACGCGCCCCAACGCCGACAGCGGCGGCCGAAATGGCGGTGCCCGTGCGGGCAGATTTAAGCGCGCAAATAGAAGATTTGGGCCTGCGGTTGCGCCGCGCCCAAGGGCGCGAGCTGGAACGCCAAAGCGCGCATCTTGCGGGGCTTGCGCGCGGCTTGCCCAAGCTCGAAGATATTCTGGCACTGCCCGCGCAACGATTAGACACATTTTCGCAACGCCTCGGCGGCGCTTTGCAAAACCATATTCAGACGCAGGGCGCGCGCTTTAGCCAAGCCGCCGCCCGCTTAACGCCTATGGCCTTGCAAGTGCGCTTGCGCCATGAGGGCGAGCGCATGGCGGGCCTCTGGCAACGTGCCCAAATGCAAATCCACAGCGGGTTGGAACGACGCGCCGCCAAAGTGCAATCGGGTGCCCGCCAATTGCGCTTGCTGAGCCACGAAAGCATTTTAGAGCGGGGCTTTGCGCTGGTGTTGACCGAACAGGGAAAACCCGTGCGCCAAGCCAGCCAAGCACCCGAAGGCACGCGGCTCGACATTCGTCTGGCGGGGGCGCAAAATCTTGCGGCGCGCGTGGAAGGCGGGACAGCCACCAAAGGGGATGCCAAGGCGCGCAAAAAACCAGCTTCGAAAAAGCCTAGCGATGGCAATCAGGGGCAATTATTGTAATGTCTGAAAATCAGACCAGAAGGAAATCATTATGAGCGGTGGGGAAGCCAAGATTAAATATCTCGATGGAGATTTTGACGTCGTCATGCCCGGTGCCTTTGTTAGATGCGCCATCACCGGCAAGCAGATTGCGCTGGAAGATTTGCGCTATTGGAGCGTCGATCGCCAAGAGCCTTATGTCGACGCCGATGCGTCGATGCAAGCCGAATTGGCGCAAAGATAAATGCTTAAGCTGGCGTCTTTGTTTTTGCTGCTGTTCGTGGCTCTGCAAGTAAATGTGCAAGCGCGCGAGCTGTCGTCTGACTTCGTGAAAAGCCAAAGCGGAAAATTTAGCCAAGGCGGTCTGGTGGTCTTGCAGTTGACCGAGGGCACAAAAGTTAGCCTCAATGGCGCGGCGCTGCCTGTGGTGGATAATTACACGGTGTTGGGGTTTGGCCGAGACGCGAAATTGCGCCAAGAAATTGCTTTCACGCGGGGCAAAAAATCGGCGCATGTGCCGCTGACCTTAACCAAGCGCCGCTATTCTATTCAGCGCATCGACGGGCTGCCACCCACTATGGTGACCCCGCCCGAAGCGGCCATGGCGCGCATTATCGCGCAAGGCAAATTGAAACGCCAAGCGCGCGCAGGTTTGCGCCGCGAGGCTGATTTTTCGCAAAGCTTCCGCTGGCCCGTGAAAGGGCGCATTAGCGGCGTTTATGGCAGTCAGCGATTTTACAATGGCGAGCCGCGTCGGCCTCATTTCGGCATTGATATTGCAGCACCGCGCGGCACCCAAGTGGTGGCGCCCGCGCCGGGCAAAGTTACCTTGGCCGAGCCGGATATGTATTTCGAGGGCGGTTTGATTTTCATCGACCACGGCCTCAAAGTCATCTCCGCCTATATGCATTTGGATAGTTTAAACGTGAAGGTCGGCGACCAAGTCGCGGCTGGCGATGTCATCGCCACGGTCGGCTCCACCGGTCGCTCGACGGGCCCGCATTTAGATTGGCGGATGTTCTGGGGCGGCGCGCGCATCGACCCTGCCTTGGTGGTCACCGGCTCGCCCAGCCGATAATTTCAATAAGATTTGTAAATTTGGCTGGCTTGTTTATCGGCCAGAGCTTTTTGTATGGCGGTTTGCAAGGCGGCTTCATCGGCAATGTGCAAAGCGATGGGCAGCGTGTTGGCCGTTTCGGCCAGACGCGCCAGCGCTGAGCCTTCGGGGGAGCCTTGCAAGCGCGCCATATCTTTTTGCGTGGTCATTAAGGTTAAACCCGAAGCCAAAAGGCGCTCGGCTTCGGCTGCCGTGAAGCCGTGGTGGTCGCCAAAGCTTGTGACTTGTGCCACCTCATAGCCATGGCCGCGCAGGCTGGCGATAAATTTTTCCGGCTTGGCAATGCCGCAAAAAGCATGCACGCGGGCGGCCGATTTTTTGGGCCGCGGGCTTTGTGGTTCTATCTGGCCGAAAAAGATTGGTTTGCCCATGGCCTCCACGGCTTTTCGCAAAGGGGCAAGACTGGCGTGGCTGGGCGCGCCGATGATCAGCAGGGCATCGAGTTTTTTTAACGCCACCGAGAGCGGTTGGCGCAACGGCCCGGCTGGCAAAAGCCGTCCATTGCCGAGCCCAGTGGCGCCATCCACGACGATTAAATTAAAGTGATGCGCCATCGCGGGGTTTTGAAATCCGTCGTCCTTCACCATCACCTCATGGCCATCTTGCGCGGCCAAACGCAGGCTTTGGTGGCGGTCGGCGCCAATATAAACCGCGCAAGCTTCGGCCAACATGCGGGGTTCATCGCCCACTTGCGCGGCCGAATGCTGCGTCGGGTCTACTTTCAAGGGGCCTTTCAGGCTGCCGCCATAGCCGCGCGATAAAACCGCAGGCGCGCGGGTCTCTTGTGTCAGCCATTGGGTGAGCCATTGCACGGTCGGGGTTTTGCCCGCCCCGCCGGCGGTTAAATTACCAACGCAAATAACCGGTTTTCCCGGGTGCTGCGCTTGCGTGACCTTGCGGTTCAGCGCCTCCAGCCCGGCATATAAAAAGCTCACGGGCGTCAAGGCTAGCGATATGGCCAGCGATAGGGGATGCGCCCTAGATTGCCAAAACCGTGGTTCAGCCATCATGCGCCTCCCGCATCTGTGGGCGCGGCGTGGGCGCATCTTGAGCGGCCAAATAGGGCGCTAGCAAATCCACAACGCGGGCGCGTGTGCCGGTCATTTCCTCGGCAAAAGATAGCGCCGCTTCCGACATTTGCTTTACCGTCGCTGGATTTTGCATCAGCGCTTTTACTTGTGCCGCCAAAGTGGGCGTATCGGCTATGGAAGCAATGGCTTGGCGCGCCTCTAGGGCCTCGAACATTTCTTGGAAATTTTCAATATGCGGCCCGTGCAATATCGCGCAGTGAAGGCGTGCTGCCTCAATGGGGTTTTGCCCGCCATGGGGAATTAACGTACCGCCCATCAGCACGATATCGGCCAGCCGATAAAACAATCCCAGCTCGCCCAAAGTATCCAGCAGATAAATATCCGTATCGCCATCGGGCAGCTCGCCATGGCTGCGCTGCGCCAGCTTGTGGCCCGCGTCGCGCAATTGTTTGGCCAGCGCATCGCCTCTATCGGGGTGGCGCGGGGCGATGAGGGTCAGCACATTTGCGACGCTGGTTTTAATCATCCGATGCGCTTCGCCCAAGCGCACTTCCTCGTCGGCATGGGTGCTGGTACCCAACCAAAGCGGGCGCTCGCCGAAGCTTTTTTGCAAGGCCGATAGCTCCGCAGGCTCGACTGGCAGGGCCGGCGCATCCAGCTTTAAATTACCCGGCGTCTTAATATTCGTGAGGCCCAAGCCTTTTAGCCGCTCGGCCGTGGTGGCATCTTGCGCCATCAGCAAAGAAAAAGCCCCGAGCAGGCGGCGCGCCGTGGCGGAGATTTTTTGCCAACGCGAAAAGCTTTTCGGCGATAGACGGCCATTGATCATAACCAGCGGAATATCGCGTTGGGTGCAGGCGAGAATTAAATTCGGCCATAATTCGCTCTCTACCCAAAACGCGGCATTGGGCTGCCAATGGTCGAGAAAAGCGGAAACATAAGGCGGGCGGTCTAGCGGGGCGAACTGATGCTTCAGGCGCGGGCGCAAATCGGGATGGGTGGTTTGAAATTTAGCCACCAAACGCGCCGAGGTAAGCGTGCCCGTGGTAAGCAAAACGCTCTGGGCGGGGCGGCTGGTTAAAATATCTTCGAGCAGCGGCAAAACCGATAGGGTCTCGCCCACGCTGGCCGCATGCACCCAAACCAAATGCCCCAAGGGCCGACGCACGGACGCGCGCCCCAAGCGTTCGCGCAAGCGGGTTTTATCTTCGCGTCCCTTGGCGGCGCGGCGCGATAAGCTGAGGCGCAAAAACGGCGCCGCCAAAAAAACGATAATTTGATAAAGCCGCAGGGCGGCCATTACCCGTTTCCATTGTCAAACTGGCGCTCATAGAGGTCGGCATAAACGCCGCGCTTGTCGAGCAATTGCGTGTGCGTGCCATGTTCCACCACTTGGCCTTCGCGCATCACAAATATTTCATCGGCATGCATAATCGTCGATAGGCGATGGGCGATAACCAGCGAGGTGCGCCCTTTCATTAACTGCGTCAGCGCCGTCTGCACTTTTTGTTCGGAAGCCGTATCCAGCGCCGAAGTGGCTTCATCGAGCAGCAAAATAGGGGCGTCTTTGAGCATGGCGCGGGCGATGGCAATACGTTGTTTTTGCCCGCCCGAAAGCCGCAGCCCGCTTTCGCCCACACGGGTCTGATAGCCCTCTGGCATATCGACGATAAACTCATGCGCGGCCGCTTGTTTGGCGGCTTGTTCGATGTCGGCTTGCGAGAAATCTTGCTTGCCGTAAGAAATATTATTGGCAATCGTATCGTCGAATAAAAACGGGTCTTGCGTCACCAAGGCGGTGGCACGGCGCAGACTATTGAGGTCGACCGAGCGGATATCTTGCCCGTCGATTTGAATTTGCCCGCCGCTGACATCAAAGAAACGCAGCACGAGGTTCAGCAAAGTCGATTTGCCCGAGCCCGATTGCCCGACCAAAGCAACGGTCTTGCCCGCGGGCACATGAATGGAGACATCGTTCAGCGCCGGAATATCGCGTCCCGCATATTGGAAACTCACTTGGTCGAAGCTAATTTCGCCGTTTTCGATTTTCAACGGTTTGGCATTTGGGGTGTCGAGGATGGCGTCTTTTTGGTCGAGGATGGAAAAAACTCGTGTGCCGGCGGAGACCCCTTCTTGCAAAATCGTTTGAATATTGGCCACCGAGCGCAGCGGCTGATAGACCGCCAGCAGCGCGGTGATAAAGCCCATAAATTCGCCCGCCGTTAAATTGCCCTGCATCGATTGATAGCCGCCGACGTAAATAATCGCGCCCACGGCAAATCCGGCCAGGCCTTCAATGGCGGGGCTGGCGGCGGCGCGGGCGCGCAAGGCCCGCATGGTGTAATCGAGAACGCGGTCGATGGTGGCGCGGGCGCGGCTAATCTGCTGGTCTTCTTGCCCATAGGCTTTGACGATGCGCAAACCGGTTAAGCTTTCGACGATGAAGGTCGATAATTCGCTGGTTTCCTCGAGCCCTTGGCGCGAGGCCGAGCGGGTGACTTTGCCCAAACGGCGCATCGAAACCAATCCCATGGGCACCACAATAATTGTGTAAATCAGCGCCAAATGCCAATTGATGGTGAACATGAAAGCGATGAGCGCGACAATGGTTAACAAATGCCGCGCGAAAGCAATAATCGTGCCCGACACAGTATCGCGCAGGCGGGTGGCGTCATTCATGAAAATGGAAATATAGGCGCCGCTATGTTGGGTGGAGACATAGGCCAGGTCGCCGCGCATCAGGCGGGCGAATAAATCGCGCTGCAAATTAGCGGTGGAGCCTTGGCCGACGAAATTCATAATCACATTGGAGGCATAGGTGGCGAGGCTTTTGATAATCGAAACCGCGATGACCCCGACGGGGATGAGCAGCAACATGGTTTCATTTTTGCCGTTAAACACTTCGTCGATGGCCATTTGAATAAACCATGGCAGGGCACCAGTTGTGGCCGCGACGATAACATTGGCAACAATCGAGAGCCCCAAGAGCGGCAGATAGGGACGCAAATAACTGCGCAACATCCGCTCGATAAGCGCCAGCGAGCGCGACCGCCGCGCCTGATAGCTGGCTTGCACGTCGTGACGCTGATTATGCGTGACATTTAAACTGTCATGGACATCGCTGGTTTTGCTCACGTGGCTCTCTCACTGTTTCTGATTCTGATGTATACCATATTGAGGCGCGCTTTCATGCCCTCGAATGGCGATGGCCTAAAGTCCGGCCAGCGACATGCCCTCGACCAAGAGCGTGGGCGCATTTATGCCATGGCGGAATTGCAAATCATCGGCCGGGGTCATGTGCAAGAACATATCTTTCAAATTGCCCGCAATGGTCATCTCACTGACCGGAAAACTAACCTCGCCGTTTTCAATCCAAAATCCAGAGGCGCCGCGACTATAATCGCCCGTCACCCCATTGACCCCCATGCCGATAAGCTCGGTGACATAAAACCCAGTGCCGATGTCTTTCAGCAGGGCCGCAACGCTTTGGCTGCCGGCTTGCATATATAGATTGGTCGCCGACGGGCTGGGCGGTCCGCCAATGCCACGCCCCGCGCGACCATTGGTTTCCAGCTCCAATTGACGCGCCGAGGCGCTGTCTAAAAACCAGCTTTGCAAAACCCCCGCCACGACCGGATTGAAGGCTTGCGTCACCACGCCCTCGCCATCGAAGGCGGCGGAGCGCAGGCCGCGTGGGCGCAGCGGGTCGTCGCAAATGGTAATGCTGTCGGACATGATTTTTTGGCCCATTTCTTCGCGCAAAAACGATGTGCCGCGCGCGATGGAAGTGCCAGTAATGGCCCCCGCCAAATGGCCGAGCAGCGAAGAGGAGACACGCGGGTGATAGACGACATTGGTTTTGCAGCTTTCCATTTTGCGCGCGTTCAAGCGCCCGATGGTGCGCTCGCCAGCCCGTATGCCAATGTCGGCTGGTGCGTCTAAATCTTCTAAATGGCGCGCCGTATGGCTGGCGTAATCGCGTTCCATCGCTTCGCCTTCGCCGCCGATAACGGCGCAGCTGACCGAAAAACTAGTGCTGGTATAACTGCCCGCGAACCCATCGCTGGTTGCCAATGCGGTGGTCGAGCGACCCCAGCCGGCGCCGGCGCCTTCGGAATTGGTAATGCCCGCAACGCCGCGCGCGCTGTCTTCGCAGGCCTCGGCCATGGCTTGCAGCTCGGGCGCGCTTGGCTCATAAGCGTCGGCAATATCGAGGTCGGGAAAATCATCGGCCAATCGGTCTTTGGGCGCGAACCCGCAATAGCGGTCTTCGGGCGTGGCTTGCGCCATATCGACGGCGCGTTGGGCCAATTGGGTGAGGGCGGTGTCATCGACGGCAGAGCCCGAGACGAAAGCTTGCTTCTGGCCAATCATCGCGCGCAGGCCGATGTCGCGACTTTCGGCGCGTTCGCAATCTTCCAAGGCGCCCATGCGGCACGAGAGGCTAAGCGACGCGCTATCGCTTACCAGAGCATCGGCTTGGGTGGCGCCGAGTTTGAGGGTGAGGTCAATAATTTTTTGGGCCAGGTCGAGATTGGCATCTGACATTTAATATTCCGTTTCAAAAGAAAAACACAAAAGAAAATAAGCCGATAAAGCGACTTGTTACGAGGCGGCAGGGTCTTGAGAAAACCCGTCCGTGAAATTACCTTTCAGCCGATTGCGGCCATTATGCACGATATCGCCCGGCCCGTCTTCGCTATCCGAGCGAGAGGTGGCGCGGCGTAAAACATTGAAATATCCGGGCGCCGTTTCGCGTTTTTCGGCCAGCCCCGCCGCGGCCAGAGTTTTTTCAAACAGCGGCAAACGATAGCACGGCACATGCATTAGCAAATGATGCTCGACATGATAATTCACCCAATAGGGCGCAATGAAAATACGCGCCAACCCATTGGCCCTTGTGGTGCGCGAGCTGCGAAACGGGTCATCATTGTCTGGCACAATCGCGTGTTCGGCAATATTGCGCAGCCGCGTAATCGCCATGTGATAGGTCAAAAACGGCAGCAACCAGAAGATTAAATAATAGCTCCAATGAAACACCGCGCTGCAAATGGCCAGAATAATCAGATTGGCCAGCAACGCCCCGCCGAGCTTGGTGTTAAACTGTTGCAGGCTGGCAAAAAAGCCAAGGCCCTTGGGCCCAAACGCCTGAATAATCTGCGCTTTTCTTTGCTGATATCCGGTTTGTCCCGTCAGGTCTCGAATAAGCTTGCGGCGCAGGCTTTTGCGGGTGATGGGAAATGGTTTCGACAAAATCAAATCCGGATCGCTATCTTGTTGGGTGTTCATATGATGCACCAAATGATAGCGCCGATAGGCATCGGTGCGCGCCATCATCGGGTGGCCGCAAAGCGCATCGGACAGCCAATTATTCCAGCTCAGCGTGCGAAACAGGGCGTTATGGGCGGCGTCATGCATTAAAATGGCAAGCCCCAATTGGCGCGCGCCGATAATGGCGATGGCCAATAAAAAGGTAATCGGGTTGGGCAATACATAAAACAGCGCCATGGCGCCAAAAATCATCGCCCAACTATGCGCCACAAGCGCCAAGCCAATGAGGTTGGAGCGGCGCTGCAACTTATCCAGCACTTTCGGGTCGCGGACCAATTCGCGGGCGCTATAGCGCAGCTTTGGCGCAGCTTTCGAGCTTAAATTTGGCGACGTCTTCATTCCCTATATATAGGGCATTGCCCCGCGGTTTTAAATCTAAAAGACACCCAGCAAAATACTGGCCCCAATAATCAGCCCGGTATCTCGATTGAGCCGGAACAAGCGCAGGCAAGTTTCGGGGTCATCGATGTTCAGCTGATAAATTTGCCAAGCCATATGATAAGCCACCACGCCCAGGGCCGGCCAATAAAGCGTCGTCATGCCGCCCAGCAGTCCAGCCGCCGCCAAGCAGGCCAAACTAGCCGCGTAAAACACCACAAGGGCCAATTTCGTATGGCGACCCAGCGCAAGCGCCGAGCTTTTGATGCCAATAAGCGCATCGTCTTCGCGGTCTTGATGGGCATAGATAGTGTCATAGCCCAAAGTCCAAAACACCCCTGCCGCATAAAGCCAGACGGCGGCCTGACTGATATTTCCATGCACGGCGGCATAGCCCATTAAGGCACCCCAGTTGAACGTCAGGCCGAGGAAAAACTGCGGCCAATAGGTAAAGCGTTTCATGAAGGGATAGCTGGCCACCAAAACCAAAGAGGCCACGCCTAGGCCAATCGTCAGCTCGTTAAATTGTAGCAAAATGGCCAAGCCAACCAGCAGTTGGCCGATTAAGAACCACCAAGCTTGGCGCAAGCTCACCTGCCCAGAGGGCAGAGGCCGCGCCGCTGTGCGCGCCACTTGCGCGTCGAAATCTCGGTCGACAATATCGTTAAATGTGCAGCCCGCGCCGCGCATCACCAAAGAGCCGAGCGCAAATAAACCCAGCATAGACAGCGGCGGATAAGAGTTAACTTCTGAGGCGGCCAGCGCCAGCCCCCAAAAACACGGCCAGAACAATAGCCATGTGCCAATGGGGCGGTCGAGGCGCGCCAGCCGCGCATAGGGCAATGCCGCCTTGGGCAGGGCGCGCATGAAAAGCGTTTCGCCCTGTGTATCAAGTGTATCCAGAGTCTCGGGCGGCTGGTTTTCTTCCGTTTGTGGCATTGAACTGGTCGGCCCTTTCGTGGCACAAGCAAGACAGCGAAGATGACTTAAAATGAAACGAGCTTGAAAATGACACGAGCGACCTCATCCGTCCAGCGCCTTCATGTCGAGGCCGATTTGCAGGCCGATGCGGCCATCGAGATGGCCCCCAAACAGGCGCATTATGTGCGCAATGTCTTGCGCCTAGAGGCTGGCGCCGAGCTATGGCTGTTCAATGGCCGCGATGGCGAATGGCGCGCCACTTTGGAGGTGGTGTCGAAAAAATTAGTGGTGGCGCGCGCCGTCGAGCAATTGCGCCAGCAAGATACACCCAGCGATATTTGGCTTTTGGTGGCCCCCGTCAAAAAACAACGGCTCGATTATCTGGCACAAAAAGCCACGGAGATGGGAGCTGGCAAGCTGGTGCCGATTATCACCAAGCGCACGCAAGGCGGCCGTGTGAACCTCGAAAAACTGGTCGCCAATACGATTGAGGCGGCCGAGCAATGCAATATTATGAGCCTGCCAGAAGTCGCGGACCCCATTCGCCTCGATGTTTTGCTCGCCGATTGGGCCAACCAAGGCGCGGCAAGGCATATCGTGTTTTGCGACGAAGCGGCCGATAGCGGCACGGGCGCAAGTGAGCTGGCGGCCTTAAAAGGTAAAAAACTGGCTTTGCTCATCGGCCCCGAGGGCGGCTTTGATGAGGGGGAGCGAGCCGATTTATTGGCGCGCGCCGACAGTTTACCGATTTCGCTGGGCCCGCGGATTTTGCGCACCGACACGGCGGTCGTGGCCGCTTTGGCGCTTTTGCAGTCGCAACTGGGCGATTGGTAGGCTGGGGTTTCAAAAAAATCGTCTCGAAAATAGCCAGAAAATAGAAAGTGACGCTCGCGTCATCTTGTTGTTTATTGCAAACGAGACTACATAAGAGAAGCCACGCTGCGATGAGCGTGTGAGGAGAAAACACATGTCCGACACGCCCGCCATAATGCAAACGCCCAATGATTTGAAAGATTGGATGGCCGCTGGCTGCAAGCCCCGCGAGGCATGGCGCATTGGCACGGAACACGAGAAATTCGGCTATCGCAATTCCGACCTATCGCCGCTGCCCTATGAGGGCCCCGATGGCATTCACGCCATGCTGACAGGTCTGATGCAATTTGGCTGGCAAGGCAAATTCGAAGGCGACACGCTGGTGGGCCTTGTGCGGTCTGATGCAGCGGGCGGTGGCTCGGTGACCTTGGAACCAGCCGGGCAATTGGAATTATCGGGCGCGCCGTTAGAAAATATTCACCAGACCTGCGCCGAAGTTACTGGCCATTTAAAAGAAGTGCAGGCGGTGGCTGAAAAATTAGATCAGTCCTATATGGGCATTGGCTATTCGCCTTTATGGGGGCTCGACGAAGCGCCGCAAATGCCCAAAGGGCGCTATCAATTGATGAACCAATATATGCCCAAACAAGGCGGGCGCGGGCTAGAGATGATGTATCTCACGTCTACCGTGCAGGTAAATCTCGATTTTGGTTCGGAAGCCGATATGGTCGAAAAACTACGCATTGCCTTGGCTTTGCAGCCTTTGGCGACGGCGCTTTTTGCCAATTCTCCGTTTAAAGATGGCCAACCAACGGGCCATGCCTCGGAGCGCTCGCTGATCTGGCTAGACACCGATGGCGCACGCACGGGCATGTTGCCGCAAGCTTTTGAAAGCGGTTTTGGCTTCGAGCAATATGTCGATTATGCGCTCGATGTGCCGATGTATTTTGTCATGCGCGACGGCAAATTTGTCGACGCGCTAGGCATGAGCTTTCGCGATTTTATGGCTGGCAATTTGCCCGCCCTGCCAGGCGAAAAACCCACGGCTGCGGATTGGGAAGACCATTTAACGACGCTGTTTCCAGAGGCACGGGTAAAGCGTTTCATCGAAATGCGCGGCGCCGATAGTGGCCCATGGTCGTCGCTTTGTGCGCTGCCTGCGCTTTGGGTGGGGCTTTTATATGATGCGGCGACGCAAACGCAAGTGGCCGATTTTATTGCCGATTGGACGCAAGCCGAGCGCGATGCTTTGCGGGCGCAATCGCCGCTGCTTGGTTTGCAAACGCCGTTCCGCTCGGGCACTTTGCTCGATGTGGCGCGCGAGGTTTTGCAATTGGCCGAGCAGGGGCTGAGAAATCGGGCCCGCTCAGATGGCGCGGGCGGCGATGAAACGCAATTTCTCGCCTATCTGCAAAAAGTTGTGGCCGATGGGCAAAGCCCGTCCGCAGCCTTGGTGAAAAAATTCCACGAAGAATGGAATGGCGACGTCAGAGCGGCCTATCAAGAACTCGCCTTTTAAGCGGCGTCTGGAATTTTGCCGTTAAGCGGTGCCGCCAACCGTAAGCCCGTCAATTCGCAAGCTTGGTTGCCCCACACCCACGGGCACCCCTTGGCCGGCTTTGCCGCATGTGCCAATGCCTTCGTCCAATTGCATATCATTGCCAATCATCGAAATCCTCTGCATCGATTCGGGGCCGGTGCCGATAAGCGTTGCGCCTTTCAGCGGCGCGCCCAATTTGCCGTCTTTGATTTCAAAAGCCTCGGTGCAGGAAAACACGAATTTACCGCTGGTGATATCCACTTGCCCGCCGCCAAAGGAGGTGGCGTAAATACCGTTTTTCACGCTGGAAAGAATTTCTTCTGGTTCGTGGGTGCCGCCCAACATGTAAGTATTGGTCATGCGCGGCATCGGCTGGCAGCTAAAGCTCTCGCGCCGACCATTGCCGGTTGGCGCCATGCCCATCAGGCGAGCGTTGAGGCGGTCTTGCATATAGCCTTTTAAAATGCCGTCTTCGATAAGCACCGTCTCCGAGGTTGGGGTGCCTTCGTCATCCATGGTCAGCGAGCCGCGCCGATTGGCCAGCGTGCCATCGTCGATAACGGTAACGCCCGGAGACGCCACGCGCTCGCCAATGCGGTCAGAGAAAGCCGAGGTTTTCTTGCGGTTGAAATCGCCCTCCAACCCATGGCCCACCGCCTCATGCAGCAAAATGCCGGGCCAGCCGGGGCCCAAAACCACATCCATTTCGCCCGCGGGGGCGGGGATAGAGTCTAAATTGGTCACCGCTTGTTTCAGCGCGCTTTGCACTTGGCCTTGCCAGTTTTCGGGCGCCAGCCATTGTGCGTAATTGGCCCGACCGCCGCGGCCCGAATGGCCTGTTTCTTGCCGCTCGCCTTCGCCCACCACGACCGATACATCGAGGCGCACGAGAGGGCGCACATCATATAGCGGCCCGGTGTCAGGGCGCACGATGCAAACCGCTTGCCATTCGCCCGCCAAAGAGACGGAAACTTGACGCACCCGATTGTCTTTGGCGCGGGCATAGGCGTTAATTTCTTCCAGCAATTTCACTTTATCGGTGAAAGCGGCGCCATCGAGCGGATTATCGGCCATATAAAGCGGCGCGCCTTTGGCGGCGGGTGCCCCCGCCCAGCTGTTGGCCGCCGTGCCAGTGTGACCCGATAAAACCGGCGACAGACTGGCAGAGGCGCGGGTTAACGCGGGCATCGATAATTCTGTCGCATGCGCGAAACCAACCGCTTCGCCTTTCACGGCGCGCAGGCCAAACCCGTGGCTCGTGTCAAAACTGGCGGCTTTTAGGCGGTTATCGTCGAAAGAAAAAGCTTCCGATAAGGTATATTCGAGAAATAATTCGCCATCCTCGGCGGCGGCCAGCGCCTGTTCGGTAAAGCGATGGGTCTGGTCGAGGTCCAATCCAGCTTGGTTGAAAAATAGCTCTTGGGGGGTGTGGCTCATATCGCTCATGCGCGGGGGCTCCTGTAAATCATCTGTGCCTAATATGTGGCCTGTCTGGCGCAGAAGCAAGCGCTGTCATGCCGCCAAGGCGGAGAGGGGGGTGTTTCGGTCATAAAGTCGCATCCGCCCTGCGAGCAGTGTTCTTCTGTGCGAGAATTAGGTATATAGTGACCACGATAAAAAGGGGTCCGCCCCCACGCATCTTTACTGGAGACAGAACATGGGTCTTTTGAAATTTATGACACAGCGTTGCGCCGCCCTTATGGCCGCGTCGGCCGTTTCGCTTGGGGCCAGCACCAGCGCTGTTTTGGCCAATCAACCAAAACCGTGGCAGCTCGGCTTTCAAGACGCCGCGACTGAAAACATGGCGATGATTACAGATTTTAATAATTTTCTTCTGTATCTCATGACCGCCATTTGCATTTTGGTTTTGGGCCTCATGCTCTATGTGATGGTGCGCTTTAACGCCAAATCCAATCCAGAGCCAAGCAAGACCACCCATAATACTTTGGTGGAAGTGGTGTGGACGGTGTTACCGATTCTTATTTTGGTGGTAATCGCCATCCCCTCTTTCCGTCTGTTGTATTTCCAGCGCGAAATTCCGCAAGCCGAAGTCACCGTGAAAGCGGTCGGCTACCAGTGGTATTGGGGCTATGAATATCCCGACCACGGCGATTTCGCTTTCGATAGCTTAATGCTGAACGACGAAGAGCGCGGCGACCAGCCCCGCCTTTTGGCAACCGACACCGCCATGGTGGTGCCAGTGGATACGACCGTACGGGTTATCGTCACGGCGGCCGATGTGCTGCACGCATTCGCAATGCCAGCCTTTGGCCTGAAAATGGATGCCGTGCCGGGTCGTTTGAACGAGACTTGGTTCAAGGCCGAAAAAACCGGAACGTTTTATGGCCAATGCTCAGAGCTATGTGGCATCCGTCACGCCTTTATGCCGATCCGCATTGAGGTGGTCTCAAAAGAACAATTCGCCGCTTGGGTAGAAGAAGCCAAAGCCGAATATGCAAATTTACAATCCAGCGACGGCATGTATGCCAACGCTGCCATTACAGACGCAACGCGTTAATTTAGGGAGAGCGAAGGCATGGCAAACGAAGCAGCCGCAGCAGGACACGAAGACCACCCTACGGGATGGCGTCGTTACGTTTATTCAACCAACCATAAAGACATCGGCACGATGTATCTGATTTTTGCGATTATCGCAGGGGTCATCGGCGGGGCCATGTCTGTGGTGATGCGCATGGAATTGCAATCGCCAGGCGATGGCGTCTTGGATGGCAATTTCCATCTCTATAATGTGTTGGTGACAGGCCACGGCCTGATTATGATTTTCTTCATGGTGATGCCCGCAATGATTGGCGGTTTCGGCAATTGGTTCGTGCCGCTGATGATTGGCGCGCCCGATATGGCTTTCCCGCGAATGAACAATATTTCCTTCTGGTTGCTGCCAGCTTCTTTCGCTTTATTGGTGGCCTCTATTTTCGCGGAAGGCCCTCCGGGTGCCAATGGCGTTGGCGGTGGGTGGACGATTTATCCGCCGCTCTCGACCAGCGGTCAGCCAGGACCGGCCATGGATTACGCGATTTTGTCTTTGCACGTGGCGGGTATCTCGTCGATTTTGGGGGCGATTAACTTCATCACCACCATCTTCAACATGCGCGCGCCGGGAATGACTTTGCACAAAATGCCATTGTTTGTATGGTCGATTTTGGTCACCGTCTTCTTGCTGCTTCTGTCGCTGCCAGTTTTTGCTGGTGCCATTACCATGTTGCTTACCGACCGTAATTTTGGAACGACTTTCTTCGATCCAGCTGGCGGTGGCGACCCGATTTTGTATCAGCACTTATTCTGGTTCTTTGCCCATCCGGAAGTTTATATTCTTATTCTTCCCGGTTTCGGCATGGTCAGCCAAATCGTCTCGACTTTCTCGAAAAAGCCCGTCTTTGGCTATCTCGGCATGGCCTATGCCATGGTCGCCATTGGCGGCGTCGGTTTCGTGGTTTGGGCGCACCATATGTATACCGCGGGTTTGAGCGTCGATACGCAAGCCTATTTCGTGGCGGCCACAATGGTTATCGCGGTGCCAACGGGAGTGAAAATCTTCTCTTGGATTGCCACCATGTGGGGCGGCTCGATTGAGTTTAAAACGCCAATGCTATGGGCCTTGGGTTTCATCTTTTTGTTCACCCTTGGGGGCGTAACGGGCGTGATGTTGGCCAATGCGGGCATTGACCGCGCTTATCACGATACCTATTTCGTGGTGGCGCATTTCCATTACGTGCTGTCGCTGGGCGCTGTGTTCGCCATTTTTGCGGGCTGGTATTACTGGTTCGGCAAAATGTTCGGCTATACTTATTCCGAGTTCATTGGCAAATTGCACTTCTGGGTGACTTTCTTCGGCGTTAACTTGCTGTTCTTCCCGCAACATTTCTTGGGCATGGCGGGCATGCCGCGGCGCTATGTAGATTATCCAGATGCCTTCGCGGATTGGAACTATTGGTCTTCCATTGGCTCGTATATCTCCGCCTTTGGGGTGCTTATCTTCTTGTTCGGTGTGGTTCACGCTCTGGTGCGCAAGCAACCAGCAGGCAACAACCCATGGGGCGAGGGCGCCAACACGCTGGAGTGGACTTTGACGTCGCCTCCACCGTTCCACCAATTCTCTGACCTGCCGAAAATCAAATAGGCAGGCAGACTGATGAGGAGCCTTCATGTCTCAAGACTATGAAGAGACTTTAGCGAAAATGCAGGGGCCAGCGTCTTTAGATGCTGGCTCCGCCGCTGATTATATCGCCTTGATGAAACCACGCGTGATGTCGCTCGTGGTCTTCACCGCTTTGGTGGGCATGATTATGGCCCCCGGCGGGTTCGGCGAAAACGGATTGCATCCGGTTTTGGCGATTGCAGCTTTGGCGCTTATCTCGGTCGGGGCGGGGGCTTCTGCGGCTTTGAACATGTGGTATGACGCCGATATCGATGCCATTATGAGCCGCACGCAAAATCGCCCCATTCCAAGCGGGCGGGTGTCGAAAGCCTCGGCGCTAGTGTTCGGCCTTTGGGTCTCTGGGCTTGCGGTCATGGGCATGGCGGTGATGATAAATTATCTCAGCGCCGCGCTTTTGGTCTTTACGATTTTCTTCTATGCGGTGATTTACACGATGTTTTTGAAACGCGCCACGGCGCAAAACATTGTTATTGGCGGGGCGGCAGGCGCTTTGCCGCCGGTTATCGGATGGGCGGCGGCGGCGAATTCTTTGTCGGTCGAGCCGCTGATTTATTTCGCCATTATCTTCTTCTGGACGCCGCCGCATTTTTGGGCTTTGGCGCTGATTAAAAACGACGATTATAAAGCCGCCAAAGTGCCGATGTTGCCCGTGACCAGCGGCGTGAAAGCCACTTTGCGCCAAATCGTCGGCTATTCTATCGTCCTGCTGGGCGTCACGCTCTTGCCCTATACGATGGGCTTCAGCGGTCTGTTTTATGCTGCGGGCGCCAGTATTTTGGGCCTAATTTTTGTTGGCATGTGCGTCTTACTGGCGTTCAGTAAAGCCGACCAACGCAACCGAATTGCGGGCATGACGTTCGTCTATTCGATTTTTTATCTGTTTCTTCTGTTCGTGCTTTTGCCGGCAGACAAATTGGTGGGCGCATGAGCAAAGAACCTGAAAACACACAAATTCAACCGCCGGTTTGGACCGAGGAATTATTGCGACAACGCCGCAAGCGCGCCGCCATTATGGCCGTGGCTCTTTTGGCGTTTGTCGGCTTGTTCTTTTTGGTCACGCTGGTGAAACTCGGCATTAACGTAACCAATCGGCCGCTATAGGAAACCCATGCGCGAAACCCTGCCCCCTTCAGAGAAAAAAGCCAATCGAAGCGTCGCCGTGGGCGCGGCGATGTTGGCTATTTCTATGGTCGGCGTGTCTTATGCGGCGGTGCCGCTGTATGATTTGTTTTGCCGTGTGACGGGTTTTGGCGGCACCACGCAAGTGGCGCTGGAAGCCCCGGGCGCGGTGTCGCAACGCATTGTCACCATTCGCTTTGACGCCAGCTTAAACCGCAAAATGCCCTGGGGGTTCAAGCCTCCCAAGCACGCGGTGGCTTTGCCCGTTGGCGAATCGGGTCTGGCGTTTTACCACGCCCATAACCCGACCGAGCGGCGCATTACCGGAACCGCGACCTATAATGTGTCGCCACCCGAAGCCGGCGTTTACTTTTCCAAAATCGATTGTTTTTGTTTCACAGAGCAGGTTTTAGAGCCGGGTCAGTCGGTCGATATGCCGGTGAGTTTTTTCATCGACCCAGAAATTTTAACCGATCGTGAAATGGATGATGTCAAAACCATTACTTTGTCTTATACATTTTTTGAAGCAACGCCTTCTGCTCGTTTAGAAGTGCCAATAGATACGCAAGTCGAGCTTGCACCAAGGGGATAATTTATGTCTGACAGTCACGCAAAAAATCACGATTATCATCTGGTAGACCCAAGCCCATGGCCGATTGTGGCTTCGGTTAGCCTGCTGGTTTTATGTTTTGGCGCGGTGCAATTTTTGCACGATGGCGCGCCTTGGGTTTTGGGTCTTGGGTTTTTGGGTGTGCTTTACACCATGCTCGGCTGGTGGCGCGATGTGGTGAAAGAAGCCGATAAAGGCGACCACACGCCGGTGGTTCAAATGCACCACCGCTATGGCATGATTTTGTTTATCGCCTCGGAGGTTATGTTCTTCGTCGCGTGGTTCTGGGCTTATTTCGATGCCAGTCTTTACCCCGGCGAGGCCATTCAAGCCTCGCGCACCGAGCTGACGGGCGGCCAATGGCCACCGGTGGGCATTGAGACTTTCGACCCATGGCATTTGCCGCTTATCAATACGCTTATTCTGCTGACCTCGGGCACCACCGTCACTTGGGCGCACCACGCGCTGCAACACGACGACCGCCAAGGCCTGAAATGGGGTCTCATTCTGACCGTGGCTCTGGGCGCTTTGTTCACGGTTTTCCAAGTCTATGAATACCAACATGCGGCCTTTGGGTTCTCGGGTCATATTTATGGCGCGACCTTCTTCATGGCGACGGGCTTTCATGGTTTCCATGTGATTGTGGGCACGATTTTCCTGGCGGTTTGTTTGCTGCGGGCGATGAACGGCGCGTTTACGTCGAAACAACATTTCGGTTTTGAAGCGGCGGCTTGGTATTGGCATTTTGTCGATGTTGTCTGGCTGTTCTTGTTTGTCGTCATTTACATTCTTGGCGCGGGCGCCGGAGCTGGCGCGCATTAGTTTGTGCCCGTCGTCTAAAATTCTACGCAAGGAAAGCTGATGCCTTCCTTGCGTGTTTTTTTGCCAGCCGGTCTGACATTGGTCATGCTCACGGTGCTTTTGATGCTAGGGGTTTGGCAGGTTGAGCGTTTGGCTTGGAAGCAAGACCTGATCGAGCGCATTGAACTTCGCACCCAAGACCGCAACAGCCCGGCTCAGCGAACGCTGGCTTCGGCCAGCGATATTTCTGAATTGGTTCGGCTGGAAGATGAGTTTCGAAAAGTCAATTTGCGCGGCCGTTTCGGCCCCGAGATGGGCCTGTGGTTCACTCAAATTGTAAATAAGCCAGATAATTTGGCGCGCGCCGATGCGGTTGGCTATCACGTGCTATCGCCGTTTTATTTACCCGATGGCAGCGCCATTATGGTCGACCAAGGCTTTGTGCCATCCACGCTTGTGGCCGCCTTGCGCGCCAATAAGCTTGAAGAGCAATCGCTCGAAGTTATCTTGCGCTGGCCCGATAAACGCGGTGGTTTTGACAATGCCGACCGCCCCGAAACCAATGTGTTTTATGTGCGAGACCCGGCCGCTCTGGGCGCCCATTGGGGGGTGGCTTTGCCGGCCCCGATTGGCGAAGTGGCAGCTCTTGGCAACGGCTGGCCGCGGGGCGGGCAAACCCGCATTGTGATGAACAATAATCATTTGCAATATGCCGTGACATGGTTTGGTCTGGCCATAGTGCTTGTGATTATTTCAGGACTGTGGCACATCCGGTTTTATAAAATGAGGACAGCTAGGTGAAATATATCTCGACCCGTGGCCAAGCTCCCGAATTGAGCTTTGAAGAGGCGCTGCTGGCGGGTCTGGCCAGCGACGGCGGCCTTTATGTGCCCGAGGCCTGGCCGCGCTTATCTGAGGCGATGATGAAAAGCTTCGTCGGCATGTCGTTTCAACAAGTTGCCGTCGAAGTATTGCACCCATTTATGGCTGAGGATGTGCCGCGCGCGCGCTTACAAGCCATGGTCGAAGAAGCCTATGCCAGTTTTTCGGAAGTGGATATCGCGCCGCTGACCGAGCTGGGCGACGGGCAGTATTTTCTGGAGCTTTATCACGGCCCCACTTTGGCGTTTAAAGATGTCGCCATGCAATTATTGGCCCGCCTGATGGATGACGCGCTGATACGCCGTGGCCAACGTGCCACGATTGTCGGTGCCACGTCTGGCGATACCGGCGGGGCGGCCATTGAGGCGTTTCGGGGTCGCGAGGCGGCCGATGTGTTTATTTTGTTTCCTCAAGGCCGCGTGTCGGATGTGCAGCGCAAACAAATGACCACCCCCAAGGACCCCAATGTGCATACGCTGGCTGTCGAGGGCACTTTTGACGATTGCCAAGCGCTGGTCAAAGAGATGTTTACCGATGCGCCGTTTCGCCAAGAAATGTCTCTGGCCGGGGTAAACTCCATCAATTGGGCGCGGGTGATGGCGCAAATTACCTATTATTTCACCGCCGCCGCCAAATTGGGCGCGCCCGAAACCCCCGTTGCTTTTTCGGTACCGACGGGTAATTTTGGCGATATTTTTGCCGGCTATGTAGCGGCACAAATGGGCTTGCCGGTGGCGCAATTGATGATTGCCACCAATGTGAACGATATTCTGGCCCGCACGTTAGATAGCGGTGCTTATGAAACGGGCGAGGTCGTGGCCACCTCGAGCCCCAGTATGGATATTCAAGTTTCGAGTAATTTCGAGCGTCTTTTGTTCGAACTGTCGGGGCGCGATGCCGACCGCGTGCGCGCGCTCATGGGCTCGTTAAAACAAAGCGGCGGTTTCGCGTTGAACGACACGGAGCTGCATTTAATGCGCGCTTTATTTGCCGCCAAACGCGTCGATGCAGACGAAACCCTGACGACGATGCGCGATGTTCTCGCCCACAATGGGTTTCAAATCGACCCGCATAGCGCCATTGGCGTGGCGGCGGCCAAATCTGCCGTGCTGGCGCAAGATGTGCCCATGGTCACTTTGGCGACCGCCCATCCGGCGAAATTTCCAAAAGCCGTTTGGCAGGCCTATGAGACCGAACCGGACACGCCGCAACGGGTAACCGATATGCTGGATTTGCCAGAACAATTTACCCCCGTGAGCAATAATCTGGCGGCTGTGCAGGCGCTCATCCGCGAAAAAGCGAGGGCGAGCTAATCCATGGCGGCGCGTTGGCATGGGGTCGCACTCGCCGTTTTTTGGGTCGCGCTGCTGGTTTTGCCAGCCCATGGCCCGGCTCGGGCGGCCGATGCTTTGCGCCTCGATGAGACCTTTCGGGCGGTCAATCTAACCCCTCATTTAACCGCGACCGCGCAAGGCGGGCAGGGTTTCGCGCTTCGAAACGCCAGCTCCAAACCGCTCACTTTGGTGGTTCAGCGCGCCGAGTTGAACGACTTGGGGGTGGCGCTTGGGTTGCAATCTGGCAGCCGCCCGCCTTTGCGCCTTTTCAGCTCCGATGACCGCGAGTTCTCCATGCCAGCCGGACCCCCCAATGGGCTGGTTTTCACCATTCCCGGCGGTGCGGTGCAAAGTTTCAGCTTGGCCAATTTACCCGCCGTCGAAACGATTTATTTATGGTCGCCCGAAAGTCTGGCGGCGCATCAAGTCAATCGCCAAACCTTTCATGCGGGCGTTTTATTTTTGTTGGCGATATTATTGGGCCTGTCGATTCTGGCCGCCATCTTGCGGCGGTCGCGCCGTGCCGCTTACGGGGTTACCATGGGCGGCGGGCTGCTGGTCTTGCTGGCCAGTCTTTGGATGCGCGATGTGTTTCCAGATACCCAACAATTTCTCTCGCTCTCGACCTATCGCCTCGATGCCATTCGCGCCGGTTTTGGTTTGGGGGTCGTCATGAGTATCATCGGCCATCTTAATTTGGTTATTCGGCTGGCCATCAACCGCAATTATTGGACACGGGTTATCATTCTGGCCGATATCGGTTTGCTGGCCATGGGCGTGTTTTGGACGTGGGAAGTTTTGAACCCTGATTTCGCCGGATTGATTTCCTCCGAGCTTGGCGATATCGCTTTGGCGCTGACGTGCGGAACGGTTTTGCTCGGTGCGTTTTTTGTGCCGGACCGGCGCAATCGCTAAGGGCGTCTCACGCCTCGCCGCCTTCGTTGCTCAATAGCGCCAAGTCGAAACCGAGGCGTTGCACGCAAGCCGCATATAGCTCCTTGGGCTTTGAGGTGAAAATATCTTGCAAATTGGCGGGGCAGGTAAGCCATGCGTTTTCTTGCAATTCCCCTTCTAATTGCCCCGGGCCCCAGCCCGTATAGCCAAGCAAAAGGCGCATGTGTTGCGGCCCGCGCGCTTGGGCGGCATCGATTAAAATTTCCAGCGATTGGGTAACCCCCACTAGCGTTTCTTCCTGCACGATGGGGGTTTGCGGCGGATAATCTGCCGAATGAATAATAAACCCTTGCTCGCCTTGCACCGGCCCGCCAATGAAAACCGGCAGATTTTTCAATCCGCTTTGGCCGACAGAGGCGGGTAGCTTGGCGCCGATATCTTCTAGGGTTAAGCCTTCGGCAGGCCGATTGAGGATAAACCCCATGGCGCCTTCGTCATCATGCGCCAGCATATAAATCACGCTTCGGTCAAAGCGTGGGTCGCCAATGCTGGGCATCGCGAATAGCAAATGGTCTTTCAGGGTTGTCTGTTTCATGCCCCAGTCTAGGCGGGGGCGGGCGGCTTGGGCAAGGGGTCGCTTCTTCTCGTATTGGGCTTGCGAACAGGCTATAAGAGGGCATGTTTAAGTCTTTGTATCTTGTTGCCATCTTGCTTGGCCTTGGGGTAGATGCGGCGCAAGCCGCCGCCGCCGCCCCTTGGGTGGATAAAAAGCCCGTGCGCTATCGCTTAGTGACAGCCGAAGTTGCAGGGCAAGCCTATGTCGCTTTGCAGCTGCAGCTCAAGCCCGGATGGCATACCTATTGGCGCTACCCGGGGGCCAGTGGCATTGCGCCCGAGTTTCGCTTTAACGCGAGTCGCGGCGGCAAAATTGGCGCGGCTATTTTTCCCGCGCCGCATTTTTTCGACGACGGCGTCGGTGGATTTTACGGCTATGAGGGCGAAACAGGGTTTGTTTTTCCCATGCAGGCAAAACCGGGGACGATGGTAAAACTGGAAAGCCTATTGGGCGTCTGCCGCGAGGTATGTATTCCGTTTGAGATACGCCAGACCCTAGTTTTGCCAACCAACGGCGGGTCGAACCCGCAACACAAGCAGGTGATTGCAAATCTGCTGGCCGCTCAAGCCACGCCCGAAAATGCGGCTTTGCGGGTGGCGCGGGTGAGCTTTGATGGCGTTTCGTTACAAGTGGTGGTGACGGGGCAGGATTTGAAAACCCCCTATGTGATGAGCGTGCCGGGCCCGCATGATATTTTGGGTCCACCGCGCACCGCCGCGCGCCATCCGGCAGCGCATTTGATTGAAATACCCGCATGGTCTAAGCTCGACCATCCGTTGATTGGGCGGAAACTTACTTTCCTTGTGCGCGACGGCACGAAAGCGATAGAACAAGAAGTTGAAATAACCGATCACCGTTTGCTGCCCAATGTTCACCCCCATACAGACTAAACTTATCTAGGAGAAAACAATGACTGTAAAAGCTGGCGATAAAATGCCTGACGCCCAATTAATGCACATGAGTGATGCCGGCCCTGCGCCCATTACAACCAGCGAATTATTCGACGGCAAAACCGTCGCCATGTTTGCTTTGCCCGGCGCTTTCACGCCCACGTGCTCGAACCAACATTTGCCGGGCTTTATCGAAAAATCCGAAGAATTGCGCGCCGCAGGCGTCGATACGATTGTTTGCCTGTCGGTCAATGATGCCTTTGTTATGGGTGCTTGGGGCCAACAACAAGGCGCCACCGGAAAAGTGATGATGGTCGGCGACGGCAATGCAGAGCTGACCGAAAAACTGGGCCTGACCATGGATGGCTCGGGCTTTGGCATGGGCAAACGCTCCTTGCGCTATTCGATGATTGTGCGCGATGGCACCATCGAAAGCCTCAATGTCGAAGGCAATCCGGGCCAAGCGGTCGATAGTGGGGCGGAAAACCTACTGTCGCAACTCGGCTAAGGAAATTTTAGAGCCATGGCTGCTATTGGGTGGCCATGGCTTTTCTGCTTCTATTGATAGGGCGCCATGCCCTTATTGGCCAGCGCATCGGCGCGTTCATTGCCCGGATGTCCCGCATGGCCTTTGACCCATTGCCAGCTCACCTGATGGCGCGCGCATTGGGCTTCCAGCGCCTGCCAAAGATCGACGTTTTTCACAGGCTTCTTGGCAGCGGTTTTCCAGCCGCGTTTTTTCCAATTGAAAATCCACTTGGTGATGCCGTCTTTCACATAAACACTATCGGTGGTCAGGGTCACAAGACTGCCGTCTGGCAAGCTTTTCAGCGCTTCAATGGCGGCCGATAATTCCATCCGATTATTGGTCGTATTGGCTTCGCCCTCGTATAATTCTGTAACGCCGTCGGGGCCTTCAATGCGCGCGCCCCAGCCGCCGGGGCCTGGGTTGCCAGAGCAGGCGCCATCGGTAAAAATCAAAAACATCCTTAACGCTCCAAACCATAATCTGCCGCGCTGGTCACATGGCGGTGAAAGCGCAGGCGTCGTAAATAATCAACCGGGTTTTTGGGCACCAAAAGGGCGTCCTCTGGCTGGTTGAGCCAATCGTAAAGACGGCTCATCAAAAACCGCATAGAGGCCCCGGTGGCCAAAATAGGCAGGGCCTCTATCTCCGCCGCCGACATGGGCCGCACCGATTGATAGCCAGCCAAAAGGGCGCGGGCTTTTGTAATGTTAAAATTCACATCCGCCTCAAAACACCAAGCGTTCAGCATAATCGCCAAGTCATAGGCCAGACTATCGGTGCAGGCAAAATAGAAATCAATGAGCCCGCTCACCTCGCCATTTTCAAAAAATACATTATCGGGAAATAAATCGGCATGAATAATCCCGCGCGGCAAATCCTGCGGCCAATCGGCTTCCAAACGCGAAAGCTCGCCATCGATAAGCTGCGCCAGACCCGGCGTTACCTCATCGGCGCTAGCTTGGCAGGCTTGGAATAGCTGGCGCCAATTGCGCAAGCCTTGGGTGTTCTCGCGCTGCATCTCGAAATCGGCGCCGGCCAAATGCATGCGCGCCAATGCCGCCCCCGCATTGCGGCAATGCAAGGGTTTGGGGGTCACGGTGGCACGCCCGTTCAAAAAACTCACCAAAGCGGCCGGACGGCCGCTTAACGTGCCCAGACGCTCGCCGTTGGATTGTTCAATCGGGCGCGGGCAGCTTAACCCTTGGCCGCTTAAATGCGCCAGCAGCCCCAGAAAAAAAGGTAAATCTTTTGGGTCGACGCCAGTTTGCGTGTCTTCGTAAAGCGTCAGAATATATTTTTTATCCTGCGTATTTACCAAATAATTGGTGTTTTGCACGCCCGCTTGAATGCCCTTGAACTCAGACACTTTGTCGAGCGGGTAGTGCGCCCAAAAGGCTTCGAGGTCGGCTTTATCGACTTGGGTAAAAACAGCCATAATTAGCCCTCCGCCGCATCGGTGCGCAGCGCGCGGGGCAGTTTGAAATGCACGTTTTCGGCCAGCCCATCCATTTCGATAACGGCAATTTCAAAGCGCGCGTCGAAAGCCTCTATCACTTCGCGGGTCAGCTCTTCGGGTGCCGAGGCACCAGCGGTAAGGCCAATATTTTGCACGCCGTTCAACCCATCCCAATCGATATCTTCTGCCCCGCCGATGAGCGTCGCATGCGGACAGCCCGCCTGGCGCGCCACTTCGACCAAACGTTGCGAGTTCGACGAGTTTGGCGCGCCGATAACCAGCACATGCTCCACTTGCGCCGCCAATTGCTGCACCGAGGTTTGTCGATTGGTGGTGGCATAGCAAATATCGTCTTTATGCGGTGTGTGAATATCGGGAAACCTAGTTTGCAAACTGGCGATAATATCGGCCGTGTCGGCCACCGAAAGCGTGGTCTGGGTGGCATAGGCCAGCTCGCCCTCGGGCGGGGTTACGGATAAAGCGTCGGCTTGGGTCTCGATTAAAGTAATGGCGCCCTCGGGCACTTGCCCCATGGTGCCGATAACCTCTGGGTGGCCCGCATGGCCGATGAGCAAGACATGGCGTCCGGCGGCAAAATGGCGCTCGGTTTCAATATGCACTTTGCTGACCAAGGGGCAGGTGGCATCGAGCCAATTTAAGGCGCGTTTTTCAGCTGCGGCGGGCACAGATTTTGGCACCCCATGGGCCGAAAAAACCACCGGACGGTCGTCTGGCACGAGGTCTAATTCATCGACAAATATCGCGCCCCGCTCGCGCAATCTATCGACCACGCGTTGGTTATGAACAATCTCATGGCGCACGTAAACCGGCGCGCCATAGAGCTGCAGCGCGCGTTCGACAATCAGCACGGCGCGGTCCACGCCTGCGCAGAACCCGCGTGGCTTGGCCAATCGTATGCTAAGGGGCGGTTTTGCGTTCATAAGGCGTTTGGGTCTTTCTTTTCGGCGGTGGGCTCTCTGGTGGTGGGTGGGCGCGATTATCCTGCGGGGAAGACGCGCTTAGCCCTTGTTCTAAAGCAGTGCTTTCGATACTGTCGCACGCATTGACGGTTGCGAAAACCCTTATCGAAATGCGGGGGGTTGCGTCAAGATATTTGATAGCGAAGGAAGCACTATGCTCGGCAAACAGAAAGTTATTTTGGCAGCGCTCGGCGTCTCTTTGGCGGCCTGTGGCGGGGGGTTGGATAAAGTAAAAGAAAACCAATGCCCGCCCGTAAATATTCTGGCCACCGCCGATAGCTGGCAGCAAGGCAATGTCGTCGCGCAGCTGAAAACCGTGGAATTAACTTGTTTCCTCGATACAAAAACCGATGCCTTGCAAGCGGAAGTGCAGGTGCGCGGAAACATAAGTACGCCGGGCCAGCCGGTGTCGTTATTTGCCGCCGCGTTAAACGCGCAAGATGAGATTGTGGTGCGCACGCAAGTTAAAGTCACCCCGTCGAGCCCTGACCTTTCGCTCACCATTCCCAAATTTGCCTATGGCCAAAAAGCCGCTGAAAGCGCCCGGGCAAGGGTCGTCGTGGGCTTTGTGCTCAGCGCCGAACAATTGGCCGCCAATCGACGCGCTTATGCAGCGCATTTGGGCTTGCCCGAGTGAGCGAAAATTGGGGGTAAACCCGTTTCGGTGGTTTGACTCTTTGCGACTCTGGGTTACATAAATATTTACAAGTGACCCTCACGGGAGACGTTGATTTAGCTATTTGGTTAAATCAGGGCCGAAGGAGCAACCGCCCTCGGAAACTCTCAGGCAACAGGACCGTGGGGCGATGAAACTCTGGAAAGCAGGCTGCAAGGGTAGCCTCACCGACGGGGTAAAGGTGCTTTAGAAAGTGCCTCAAATCTCTCAGGTTCAAGCGACAGAGGAGGGCGAGCTTCGAAATCAATCGAGGCGCGCAACTTGGAGTCGCAAGAGTTTGGAACCGCAAAAGCCGATAAAGCGAACCCCGCTCTATGATTTGCACCTCGCCTTGGGGGGCAAAATCGTGCCTTTCGCGGGCTATGAAATGCCCGTGCAATATCCCTTGGGCGTGATGGGCGAGCATTTGCACACGCGCTCTAAAGCCGGCCTGTTCGATGTCTCGCATATGGGCCAAGCTAAATTAACCGCCGCAGCGCCCGGCCAAGACGCCGCTGCTCTGTTCGAGCAATTGGTGCCGGGCGGCATTCAAACGCTGAAAGAAGGTCATATGCGCTACACGCAATTGACCGATGAGACGGGCGGCATTCGCGATGATTTAATGGCGACCCGCTTTGGCGATAGGTTGTGGTTGGTGGTCAATGCGGCCTGCAAAGACGATGATTTTGCCCATATTGCCGCCGCCCTCGATGGCCAAGCGCGCCTCGAGATTGCCGACCGCGCGCTATTGGCTTTGCAAGGCCCGGCGGCAAGCGATGTTTTGGCCACGCTCCTGCCCGCCTCGGCAGATTTGCGGTTTATGCAAGCGGTATGGGCCAGCTGGTCACTGCCCAATAGCGAAACACAGGTCGATATTTTAATCTCGCGCTGCGGCTATACGGGCGAAGATGGTTTCGAGCTATCCATCGCGCCCGAACATGCGGAAGTTTTGGCCCGCACGCTTCTGGCGCATGACGAGGTTGAACCCATTGGCTTGGGCGCGCGCGATAGTCTGCGCCTGGAGGCGGGCCTATGTCTTTACGGCCATGATATCGATTTAACCACCAGTCCGGCCGAGGCTGACCTTTTATGGTCGGTGCCCAAGCGGCGCCGCGAGGAAGCCAATTTTCCGGGCGCCGAGGCCATCAATCAACAAATCAACGGCGGCGTCGCCAAAAAACGGGTCGGCATTTTGCCAGAGGGGCGAGCCCCCGCACGCGAAGGCACGCCGATTGAAAGCCCGAGCGGGGAGCCCTTGGGGCAGATTACCAGCGGCGGCTTTGGCCCCACATTGGGCGGGCCTTTGGCGATGGGCTATGTGCCTGCCGCGTTCAGCCAGCCAGATACACCAGTGCAACTTATTGTCCGCGGCAAAACCTTGCCGGCGCGTGTCGTCGCCATGCCATTTGTGCCGCAAAATTATCGAAAAGGGTAAATCATGAGCAAGAAATATACCAAAGACCACGAATGGGTGCAGCTCGACGGCGATGTCGCCACAGTGGGCATTACCGATTACGCGCAAAGCCAATTGGGCGATGTTGTTTTCGTCGAAGTGCCAGAAGCCGGACGCCAAGTCGGCCAAGGCGATGACGCCGCCGTGGTGGAAAGCGTGAAAGCCGCATCGGAAGTTTATGCCCCCGTCTCGGGCGAGATTGTGGAGGGCAATGCGGCCCTCGAAGACAATCCCGCCATGGTCAATGAAGACGCCGATGAGACCGGCTGGTTCTTTAAATTGAAACTCAGCGATGCCAGCCAATTGGACGAGCTGATGGATGAAGCCGCTTATGCTGAATTTGTGAAGGAACTCGACTGATGCGTTATTTGCCGCTTACCGATAATGACCGCCAAACCATGCTGAGCCAAATCGGCGTCGGCTCGGTCGATGATTTATTTGTCGATGTGCCCGCCTCGGCGCAACGCGAAGGCACGGTCGATTTACCGCGTCATCTCGGCGAAATGCAGGTCGAGCGCCAGCTCTCTGCCATGGCGGCCAAAAATATGACGGCCAGCTCGGTGCCCTTTTTCTGCGGTGCGGGCGCCTATAAGCACCATGTGCCCGCCACGGTGGACCATATTATTCAGCGGTCGGAATTTTTAACCAGCTATACGCCCTATCAGCCAGAGATTACCCAAGGCACGCTGCAATATTTGTTTGAGTTTCAAACCCAAGTCAGCGAATTAACCGGCATGCCCGTAGCCAATGCCAGCATGTATGATGGCTCCACTGCCACGGCAGAAGCGGTGTTGATGGCGCATCGGGTGACCCGTAAAAGCCGCGCTGTTTTATCGGCGCGCTTGCATCCGCATTATACCGCCGTGGTGGAAAACCTATCCGAGATGGGCGGCTTTGCCGTGGCGCAAAACCCAGTCGGTGGCGCAGCTGGCGTCCAGGAAGCGGAAGATTTGCTGGCCCTCATCGACGAAGACACCAGTTGTGTTGTCATCCAAAACCCAGATTTCTTTGGCAATGTGTCAGACTTCTCTGCACTGGCGGCAGCCGTGCAAGAAAAAGGCTGTCTGCTGATCGCCGTGGTTCCCGAAATTGTCTCACTGGGGCTTCTCAAGCGCCCCGGCGATATGGGCGCTGATATTGTTACTGGCGAAGGCCAGTCCATCGGCAATGGTCTGAACTTTGGCGGGCCTTATGTCGGTCTGTTTGCGGCCAAGCAAAAACACATTCGCCAAATGCCAGGTCGGCTATGTGGCGAGACCGTGGATGCCGATGGCCAGCGCGGTTTCGTGCTGACGCTCTCGACCCGCGAGCAACATATTCGCCGCGATAAAGCGACGTCGAATATTTGCACCAATTCGGGCCTTTGCTCACTGGCTTTCACCGCGCATATGACCCTGCTGGGCGGCAAAGGCTTGCGCCATTTGGCGCAGCTGAACCATGCCCGTGCGGTGCAATTATCGCAAAGCCTTAGCGCGCTCGACGGCGTGGATTTATTAACCCCTGCGTTTTTCAACGAGTTCTCCCTACGCTTGCCGCAATCGGCGGCCAGCGTGGTCGAGGCTTTGGCCGAAAAAGGCGTGTTGGGCGGGGTGCCCGTATCGCGCCTGTCGCCGGGCGCTGGGCTGGATGATGTTTTGGTGGTGGCAGCCACCGAAGCCAATACGCAAGAAGATATTGCCGCCTATGCAGCGGCGCTGAAAGAGGTGCTGGCATGAGCGAGAAACAAACCTTTAGTGGCAACCGCGGTCTGCAATTAGAAGAGCCGTTAATCTTCGAAATTGGCTCTTACCAAAATTGCGGCGTCGATTTGGAAGATGTGCCAGATGTGGCCTCGTGTCTTGGCGATTGCGCCGCGACCGGAACGGTGGAGTTGCCCGGTCTGTCGGAGCCAGAAGCGATGCGCCATTTCGTGCGCCTGAGCCAGAAAAACCATGCCATTGATGCGGGCCTCTATCCGCTTGGCTCTTGCACCATGAAGCATAATCCGCGGCTCAATGAAAAAATGGCGCGCCTGCCAGGCTTTAGCGATATTCACCCCTTGCAACCCCAAGCCACCGTGCAGGGCGCTTTGCAATTGATGGATGATTTGGCCCATTGGCTGAAAACCCTCACCGGTCTGCCTGCCGTGGCTTTATCGCCGAAAGCGGGCGCCCATGGCGAGCTTTGCGGCATGATGGCCATTCGCGCCGCGATTGAAGCCAAAGGCGAATTGGCCACGCGCACCCGCGTCTTGGTGCCCGAATCGGCCCATGGCACCAATCCGGCCACGGCAGCGCTTCTCGGCTTTAAAGTCGATGGCATTCCGGCCAACGCCGAAGGGCGGGTCGATTTGGCGGCGTTTAAAGAAAAGCTGGGCGACGATGTGGCGGCCATTATGTTGACCAATCCGAATACCTGCGGGCTTTTCGAGCGCGACATCATCGAGATTGCCGATGCGTTGCACGAGGTTGGCGGTTATTTCTATTGCGATGGCGCTAATTTCAACGCCATTGTGGGCCGCGTGCGCCCGGGCGATTTGGGCGTTGATGCGATGCATATTAATTTGCACAAAACGTTCTCCACCCCGCATGGCGGTGGCGGCCCGGGCTCGGGCCCAACGGTTTTATCGGACCGCCTTGCGGCTTTTGCGCCCCTGCCTTTCGTGGTGTCGGGCGAGGACGGCTTTGCCTTGGTGGAGACGATGGACGATGCGCGCTTGGGCGCCGATGAACATCCATTTGGCCGCATGGTCGCCTTCCATGGGCAGATGGGCATGTATGTGCGGGCGCTGTCTTACATGATGAGCCACGGCTCGGATGGTCTGCGCCAAGTGGCGGAAGATGCTGTGCTCAACGCCAATTATATTTTGGCCAATTTGCGCGATGTGATGACCGCTCCCTTCGACACGCCAGTCGACAAAGGCCCGCAAACGCCATGTATGCACGAGGCTTTATTCGACGATAGTTTCTTGAAAGATACGGGCCTTGATACGTTGGATTTTGCCAAAGCGATGATCGACGAAGGTTATCACCCGATGACCATGTATTTCCCCTTGGTGGTGCATGGTGCGATGTTGATTGAGCCAACCGAGACGGAAAGCAAAGCCTCGTTGGATTTATTTATCGCCACGATGCGGGACTTGGTGAAGGGCGCCAAAGAAGGCGATATGGCACGGTTTAAAAACGCGCCTGAATTGGCACCGCGGCGTCGGTTGGACGAGACGCAAGCGGCGCGCAACCCGATATTGCGCTGGCATGAGCCCAAGCTCGAGGCGCAAGCGGCCGAATAATGGCCCAGATCGACGACTGGCAGCTAGAGCGGGAAAGCGGCTGGCCGACCCGTCTGGTGTTTGGCGTTGATGAAGCGGGACGCGGGCCTTGGGCGGGGCCTGTGACGGCCGCCGCCATGTGCTTGCCAGAAGATTTCGACTTGCCTGTCAACGACAGCAAAAAACTAACCGCGAAAAAGCGAGAGGCGCTTTTTGAGCAGCTTATCCACCTGCCGCATGGGCTGGGTGAGGCCAGTGTTGACGAGATAGACGAGGTGAATATTTTGCAAGCCACTTATCTGGCCATGGCGCGGGCGGTGGAGGCTTTGGCGAAGCAAATCGGCGCGCCGCAGGATGTTTTGGTCGATGGCAATCGGCTGGGTCAATGGTCGTTTTCGGCCCGTGCGATTGTCGGCGGCGATGGCCGTTCGCGCTCGATTGCCGCCGCTTCTATTTTGGCCAAAGTGACCCGAGATCGGCAAATGCAAGCCCTCGATGCGGCGTTTCCGGGCTATGGCTGGGCGTCCAACAAGGGATATGGCGCGAAAGCCCATATCGAAGGGCTGGAAAAGCTGGGGGTCACGCCCCATCACCGACGCTCTTATGCCCCGATTGCCAAGATATTGGCGGCCCAAACCGCGAAATAACACTATATATAGGGTCTGTGGGTAGCTCTGTGGATAAAGGTAAGTTTAATTAACGCCTTGGAATCTTTGCGCTATTGACGCCGGACTCGCGATGACTCATGGTGGCGCCATGGTACAAAAACAAATATCCCCAAAGCTGCCCCTCAATCAAATTTTGCAAGGCGATTGCTTGGCGCGGCTGGCCGAGCTGCCGGATAATAGCATTGATGTGGTATTCGCCGACCCGCCGTATAATTTGCAGCTCAAGGGCGATTTGCATCGTCCCGATCAAAGCAAAGTCGATGCGGTGACCGATGATTGGGATAAATTCGACAGTTTTGCCGCCTATGATGCTTTCACCCGCGCGTGGCTGGGCGAGGCGCAGCGGGTTTTAAAACCGACAGGCACGCTTTGGGTCATTGGCTCGTATCATAATATTTTCCGAGTTGGCGCGGCGCTGCAAGATTTGGGCTATTGGATTTTAAACGATATTATTTGGCGCAAATCCAACCCGATGCCAAATTTTCGCGGCACGCGGTTTACCAATGCCCATGAGACCCTGATTTGGGCGGCGCCGGACGAGAATGCGACGGGCTATACGTTTAATTATCAAGCGATGAAAACGCTGAATGATGATGTGCAAATGCGCTCGGATTGGACGCTGCCAATTTGCAATGGCGGGGAACGCTTGAAAGGCGACGACGGGCATAAATTGCACCCGACACAAAAGCCTGAGAGCTTGCTGCACCGCGTGCTTTTGGCTTCGACACAAGTCGAGGATGTGGTGCTCGACCCGTTTTTCGGCACGGGCACCACGGGCGCTGTGGCGAAACGCCTGGGACGCCATTTTATTGGCATTGAGGCCGAGGCCAATTATGCCGAAGCCGCCATGAGCCGCATTGGCCGCATCGAGCGGTTGGACGATAGCGAATTGCAAGTAACCCAAAGCGCCAAATCGCAACCGCGCGTAGCCTTTGGCACTTTGGTCGAGCGTGGGCTGGTAAAGCCTGGCACGCAATTATTCGGCCCCGCGCGTAAAGCGCAAGCGCAAATCAAAGCGAAAGTCCGGGCCGATGGATCGGTAAAATTAGGGCAGGAAAAAACCGCGCCATCTGGTTCCATCCATAAAATGGGCGCCGCCGCACAAGGCGCGCCGAGCTGCAATGGCTGGACCTATTGGCATTATAAAGACGGCGATAAATTAGTGCCGATCGACAATCTTCGGCAAAAAGTCAGGGACGCGGATTAACTCTTTAAACTAGTCTCGCAATAAAATACCGACCGCTTCCCCGCGAGCGAAGGGCCGGTATTATTATTGGCGTCGAGCTATTTTTAGTAACCAGCTTGCTGGTCGGCTAATTTTTGCGAATAGAAATCGACTTTGCTCATGAACCGTTCATTGCCAGGATGCATTTCCAGCAAGCGTTCATATTTCATTTTATTGACGGCAAATTCACTAACGGGGATGGTTTTAAGTTCCGCCAGTAATTTACGCGTTTCTTGCTCTTTGCTCATTTGGTCATCGGCCATATCGGCCATATCGTCCATATCGTCCATCATCATGTCTGACTTGGCGTCGGACATGTCATCTTGCATATCCTTCATCATGTCATCTGTGTTCATGGAAGCGTTCATTGGGTCAGAGCTAGAGGTGACCTCGTCATCCGACTGGAAAAAATTCACCACGGCGTAAATGCCGAGTAGAACAACGATAATAATAGCGAAACGTTTAGACATAGTTTTTACCTTTTTATTTTTATTGTTAATGGCTGCAAGCTACTTGCCCAAGAAGGGGGGGTCAACTCATTTTAACAGCACGGTTTTCCAAATTTTCGTCATGACACTTGGCAAAGCCTCTTGCGCAAACGCCTTTGGCGCTACCCATTGAAACCCCGTCGGCGCCCGAAACCCTTTCGGCGCGGTTTGCGCCACGATAGACAGGGTCAGTTTAAAATGAGTGAACACATGCACCACTTCGCCCTCTAGCGGGGTCCACATATCTTTGCAGTCGGGTGGCAAAAGCTCGGGCAATCGGCTTTCATTGGGCGCATCCCATCCCAGCGAGGGAAAAACCAACATGCCGCCCAGCAGGCCTTTGTCGGGACGGCGCGCCATCAACACATGGCCTTTGGCGTTCTCGAGCCAAAATACCGTGCCTTGGCGTTCGGGTTTGGGTTTTTTGGGTGCCCGGATGGGCAGGCTTTCTTCGATGCCAGCTTGGCGCGCCAGACATGGCGCGCGCCACGGACAAATCAGGCAATTGGGGCGTTTGGGCGTGCAAAGGCTCGCCCCTAAATCCATCATCGCTTGGGCGAAATCACCGGGCCTGTCTTTGGGCACTAATTTGGCATTGGCTTGTTTCACCTCTGCCTTTAAGGCGGGCATGGGGGTTTGCAAATTGTACAGTCTCGATAACACCCGCTCGATATTGCCATCCACGGGCGCGGCAGGCTGGTTGAAGGCAATCGCGGCGATGGCTGCTGCCGTATAGGGGCCAATGCCGGGCAAACTTAGCAATTGCTCTTCTGTGTCGGGAAAGCGGCCCTCAAAATTGGCCACCACGGCGCGGGCGCATTTCACCAAATTGCGGGCGCGACTATAATAGCCCAGCCCCGCCCAAGCGGCCATCACTTGCTCGTCGGGCGCGGCGGCCAGCGCCTGCACAGTGGGAAACAGGGTTAGAAATTTTTCATAATAAGGCCGCACAGTGGTCACATTGGTTTGCTGCAACATGATTTCAGATAGCCATATGCGATAAGGGTCTGGCTTGGCGCCTTTTCTGGCGGCGGCGGGCAAAATACGCCATGGCAAATCGCGCGCATGGGCATCATACCAATCCAGCAAGGCAGAGGCTGGGGCCGTCTCGGTTGGGGAAGCTGTCGGGGTCGTGCGTTTTTTAGACATATCTGCTATGCTAAAGCAATCGACACGGGGGGCAAGCCATCACCAAGCCATTATCTTATTTGCGCGACATACCGCAGACCAAACCCGCGCGCGGCTATCAAGGCCGTGCGGTCGGCTCGGTATTGGGGCGCATTGTGGCACCGACGCTAAAGCGGCGTGGGTTTCGCGAGATTGATATTCTGGCGCATTGGCCGATGATTGTCGGCCCGCAATTGGCCGCCCTGTCTTGCCCCGAACGGATTTCGCGCAATGGCCGAGGCACAGAAACGGGCGCGCTGCTAACGGTCAAGGTAGAAGGTGCCATGGCCTTAGAAGTGCAACATATGTCGCCGCTGATTTTAGAGCGCATCAATCAACATTATGGCGCGGGCTCCATTGCGCGGCTGAATATCGTACAAGGCCCCTTGCCGTTGGATTATTTAAAAGCCCAAGCGGCCCGCCAAACGCCGCTTGCCGAAACCGAGATTGCTGAGGCAGAAGCCGCCTTGGGCGCGTTTCACAATCGTCGTTTGAAGGCCGCTTTGGCGCGCCTTGGGGCGCGGGTGGCGCGGCGTCGGCCGCAAGATAAATAGCGCGCGGGCCCAAATTGGCCGAATAGTTTTCCACAGGGCACTTGCCCTGTGGCCGAATGAAAGCGCAAGAATCGCTAAGCTGCAATATAATGAGAGCAACTTATCGATTCGGGGGTTTTTGTGTCTCAAAATAATAAAATCATTATCGCTATCGCGGCGCTGGCCATTGTGGTGGGCGCTGGCTTGTTTTTCAGTCGGGCAGACAGAAATCCGGGCACAGATACTAGCCAAGCCGATGACGGCCTGGAGCTGAGCCAAACCGCGCAAGCCGTGGCGGCAGCGGCCAATAGCGGCCAAGGCGCGCTGGATACGCCAAACCCATTGGGCGAGATTGTGCTTGGCAATGCCGATGCGCCGGTCACCATTGTGGAATATGCCTCGCTGACCTGTTCGCATTGCGGCCAGTTTCATCGCGAGACTTTGCCGAAAGTAAAAGCCGATTATGTCGATAAAGGGCTGGTGAAAATTCACTTCCGTCCGTTCCCCTTCGACCCTTATGCCACGGCGGGTGCCATGTTGGCGCAATGTGTGGCGCCAAAGGCACGGGTTAACTTTTTGGATATTTTGTTCAAACGCCAAAACGCTTGGTTGCAGAGCGAGAATGCGATGGAAGAATTGCAAAAGCTGGCGCGCCAAGCAGGCCTATCGGAAGCCGATTTCGTGGTTTGTTTGAAAGACGCCGATAAGCTGGAGGGTATCCGGGTGATGCAATCCGCGGCCGCCGACGAATTGGGCGTGCGCTCGACCCCGACTTTTTTCATCAATGGCGAAAAACTGGAGGGGAATCGGCCTTACAGTGAGATTAAGAAAGCCATCCAACGAGCGCTTCCGTAACGCGCGCTGGAAATGGCCCAAACGCGGCTAGAGGATTATTAAGCCAATGAAATTTGATCGCATTCGCCTCTCTGGATTTAAGTCTTTCGTAGACCCGGTGGAGCTCGACATTTTGCCGGGCATGACAGGCATCGTGGGCCCCAATGGCTGCGGCAAATCAAATCTGCTGGAAGCGCTGCGTTGGGTGATGGGTGAGACGTCGTATAAATCGATGCGCGGCTCGGGCATGGAAGATGTGATTTTCTCTGGCACGAATTCACGGGCCTCGCGCAATCATGCGGAAGTTTTGCTGATGCTGGATAATTCAGCGCGCCAAGCCACGCCGGAATTTAATGACGCAGATGCCCTAGAAGTGGCGCGCCGGATTGAGCGCGATGCGGGCTCGGCCTATCGCATCAATGGGCGCGATGTGCGCGCCCGCGATGTGCAACTTATGTTTGCCGATGCCTCGACAGGCTCGCGGTCGAACTCTTTGGTCAAACAGGGCCAAATTGGGGAAATTATTAATTCTAAGCCCGAAGCGCGGCGCCGCATTTTGGAAGAAGCGGCGGGTATTTCTGGCCTGCATTCGCGCCGCCATGAGGCTGAATTGAGGTTGCGCGGCGCCGAGAGCAATCTCGAAAAATTAGAAGAAACCATCACCAATTTAGAAACCCAATTGCGCCAGCTCAAACGCCAAGCGCGCCAAGCCAGTCGCTATAAAAACATCTCGGGCCAAATTCGCGAAGTCGAAGCCTTGGCCTTGCATTTGCGCTGGCGCCAAGCCCTCGACATGGTCGAGGAAAGCGAAAGCCTGTTGATGGATGCGCGCAAAGCGGTCTCCGAATCGGGCATTGCCTCGGCCTCTGCGACGACCGCGCAAACCAACGCCCAAGCAGCGCTGCCCGATTTGCGCGAGGCCGAAACCAGTGCCGCCGCCGGTTTGCGCCGTTTGACGTTGGAACAAGAGAGTTTGGATGCGGAAGCCCAGCGGGCCACGGAAATGGTTGCGCGCCTGCAAAGCCAAATCGCCACGATTGCCCAAGACGCCACGCGCGAACGCCAAGTTTTGCAAGATGCGGAACACCAGATTCAGCGCCTGAGCGAAGAAGAAGCCGATATGCGCGCCTCTATTTCGGACGATGAATCGGAAGCCGAAACGCAAAGTGCCACGCGCCTTGAAGAAGCCTCGGCGCATTTGGCGCTTTGCGAAAAAGCCTATGATGAAGCGGGGCAAGCCGCGGCAGAATTTAGGGCCCGCCAACAAGCCATCGAACAAGCGGTGCGCCATAATCAGAACCGTCGCGAGAAATTAGAAGCCGAACGCCAGCTGGCTGAAAACACCCGCGGCGATATTGAAGATGCCATTTCATCCGATTTCGATGTCGCCGCCCGGCGCAGCGAAACCGAAGATTTGCAAGCCAAAGAAGAGGCGGCGCAAGTGGCGCTGACCCAAGCCGAGGCCGCTTATCGGGCCGCGCGCGAGGCGCAATCAAGCGCTGGCGATCCGGCCCGCGAAGCGCGCGGGGCTTTGGAGCGTTTGGTGGGCGAGCGCGATGCGCTGGCGCGCCTGTTTGCCAAAGCCGATGAGGCCGCCTATCCCGCTTTGGTCGATGATGTGACGGTGACACCGACTTATGAAACCGCTTTGGGCGCCGCCCTTGGCGATGAGTTGGATGCCTCGCCAGATAGTGCGGCGCCGGCGTTTTGGAATCCGCTGGGCGCGCAAGGCCTGGGGCAAAAATTACCCGATGATGTGGAGCCTTTGTCGGCCTATGTGGCGGGCTCTGTTTTATTGACGCGCGCGCTGTCGCAAGTGGGTCTGGTGACCCAAAAGCAGGGCGATGCTTTGCAAGCGGCTTTATTGCCCGGGCAAAAACTAGTCTCGAAAGAGGGCGATGTTTGGCGTTGGGATGGCTATTGTGCGGCCGCGGATGCGCCCACGGCCGCCGCCACAAGATTGGCGCAGAAAAACCGGCTGGATGAATTATCCGGCGAGATTGAGCAAGCCGAGAGCCAAGCTGAGAGCGCCAAAACAAGCTTAGAAACCGCGCGTCTGGCGGCCGAGCAAGCCAGTGCGGCACAAGATGAAGCGCGCCAATTGGCCAAAGAGAGCCAAGCGGAAACCGCGCAAGCGCAACGCCATTTGGCCGAGGCCGAAGCCGGCGTTGCTACACAAAACGCCAAATTAACGGCGCTGGAAGCCAGCTTGACGCGCATCGTCGAAGATTTGGCCGAGATTGAAAAAGCCGAAACTGCCGCAACCCAAGATTTGCAAGCTTTGGGCGGCGAGGCCGATTTACTGGCTGCGGTGGAAAGCACCCGCACGGCCATGGACGAGGCGCGCGGTGCCCATGCGCAAGCGCGGGCTGAATTAGACGGTCTGAAAAGCCGCCGTGCCGCGCGCGATGCGCGCCTTATCCGCATTGGCGAAGACATGGCGCAATGGAAGCAGCGCCAAGAAACCGCGGGCACGCAAGTCGAAGCCCTCGCGACCCGCGAGACCTCGGTGGCGGAAGAAATGGCGAGCTATAAAGATGTGCCCGATGCTTTGGCAGAGAAGCGGGGCAAATTAGCCGACCTCATCGTGGAAGCCGAAGCCAAGCGCCAAGCGGCCGCCGATGCTTTGTCGCAAGCCGAGACAGATTTATCCCAAGCCGACACCAAAGCGCGCGAAGTGCAAGCCTTGGTTGGCGCCGCGCGCGAAACGCAAGCGCGTCTGGAAGCCACCGTGGAAGCCAATAAACTGCGCCTCGACGAGGCAGGTCAGCGCATCCGCGAGGCGCTTCGCATCGAGCCCGAAAAAGCGCTCGCGGTGTCGGGCCATGATGTCGAAAAACCTTTTCCAAATGTGGAAGCGATGGAAAATAAGCTCGAAAAATTGCGCCGCGAGCGGGAAAATCTGGGCGGGGTGAATTTACGCGCCGAAGAAGAAGCGGAAGACATTCAAACGCAAATCACGACGATGACAGGCGAGCATGAAGAGCTGACTTCGGCGATTCATAAATTGCGCCATGGCATCGGCCAGTTAAACCGCGAGGGACGGCAACGTTTGCTGGCCGCTTTTGAAACGGTGAACGGCCATTTCCAGCGCTTGTTCACGCAATTGTTTGGCGGCGGCACGGCCAATTTAACCCTCACCGAAAGCGATGACCCGTTAGAGGCGGGGCTTGAAATCATCGCCCATCCGCCTGGCAAAAAACCGCAAGTCATGTCCCTGCTTTCGGGCGGCGAGCAGGCTTTGACGGCGATGGCGCTTATTTTCGCCGTCTTCTTGACCAATCCATCGCCGATTTGCGTGTTGGATGAGGTGGACGCGCCTTTGGATGACGCCAATGTGGAGCGTTTCTGCAATTTGGTGAAAGAGATTTCCGAGCAAACCGACACCCGCTTTTTGCTGATTACCCACCACGCCCTGACCATGGCGCGGATGGACCGATTGTTCGGGGTAACGATGCAAGAACGCGGCGTCAGCCAGCTTTTATCGGTTGATTTGGCGACGGCTGAGCAATTTGCCGACTCGGCTGGCGAAAAAATCACAGATGAAGAAAAAGAAGAAGCAAATTCAGTAGCTTAAGGGATTGTCGGTCACTTGACATTCCCCGCGTTTAAAACTATGTTCGCCTCAACTGGATGGCGGAAACCCTTGTTTTTTGGGGTGTTTTCATGGGGTTCAGCCGCAAGGCCCAAACCCGCTAAAGGATACATACGATGCCCAAACGCGAACGGCTCGATGCTTTAGAAGAAAAAATCTCTGCTAGACGGCAAGGGCAAGTGCCACCAGAGGCGCAAGCCCGGGTAAATGCCAATATGTTGGGCTTGGCCTATCGGCTTTTGGTCGAAATATTGGTGGGCATTGGGGTCGGCGGTTTTGTCGGCTGGTGGATGGATAAAGTGTTCGACACGAAACCCATCTGGATGCTGGTTTTTCTGGTGCTTGGAATGGGCGCTGGTTTGATGAATTCGGTTCGGACGGTGAATGAAATGCGCCGCAAACAGGACCAAGCAGAAGCGGCGAAACGCCGCGAGAACGAGGAGTAAAGCGTGGCTGGTACAAGTAACGCAGATGGGGGCGCTGGCATCGATCCGATGCACCAGTTTGAAGTGCACCCGATTATCGAGCTTCCAACAATTGCCGGTGTGGATACTTCCTTTACCAATGCCTCGCTATGGATGGTATTGGCAATCGGTCTTTCCAGTCTGTTTTTAATAATTGCCTCGCGCCGCACGTCTATCGTGCCTGGCCGCTTGCAACTGATGGGCGAGATGTCTTACAGCTTCGTCGCCAATATGGTGAAAGAGAATGTGGGCACGGAAGGCATGAAATATTTCCCCTTCATCTTCTCTCTTTTCGTCTTTATTTTATTTTGCAACATGCTGGGCATGCTGCCTTATAGCTTTACCGTGACCAGTCACTTGATTGTCACTTTCGCGCTGGCCGCGACGGTGTTTTTATTGGTGACATTGGTCGGTTTTGCCCGCCACGGCGTTGGCTTTTTAAAGCTCTTTGTGCCGTCGGGCATTCCGGTTGTTTTGCTGCCGCTTTTGGTGGTGATTGAAGTTATTTCTTATCTGACACGCCCAGTTAGCCTGTCGGTTCGTTTGTTCGGCAATATGATGGCCGGTCATACGATGCTCAAAATCTTTGGTGGCTTTGTGGTTGGCTTGAGTTCGGCTGGCCTCATTCCGTTGGCGATAGCGCCTTTTGCCTTAATGGTGGCGTTTACCGGTTTGGAATTATTGATCGCGGGGCTTCAGGCCTATGTGTTCACTATTTTGACCTGTATTTATCTCAACGAAGCCATTCATATGGACCACTAATTTGAACCTTTACGACTAAATTAACCATCTAACTACGCCTACGGGCAAAATGGAGACTAAGATCATGGAAGCAGAAGCAGCAAAATATATTGGCGCAGGTATCGCATGTATCGCTCTAGCAGGAGCGGGCATCTCAATTGGTACGATTTTTGGTAATTATTTGGCAGGCGCCTTGCGCAACCCAAGTGCGGCCCAAGGTCAGTTCCCGAACCTGCTGCTCGGCTTTGCCCTTGCCGAAGCCACAGGCCTGTTTGGTCTGATTATCGCTCTTATCTTGCTGTTTGTTGTTTAATCAACAAACCCCAAGTTTGACCGTTAAGTAAACTAAAAGTCCGAGGAGACCGCCAATGCCACAGCTTGATCCAAGCAGTTTTGGCTCGCAGCTATTCTGGCTGGCGATTTGTTTTGTCACGCTTTATGCGGTGATGGCCGTGGTTGTTTTGCCGCGCATCACCAAGACTTTGGCAGCGCGCGCTGACCAAATGGAAGGCGATTTGGCGCAAGCGGAAGCCTTGCGCGACAAAGCAGAAGCGGCTCTGGCGGCTTATGAAGAAGCTCTAGCCCAGGCGCGCACCCGTGCGCTGGGGCTGGCGCAAGACATGCGGGCCGACGTGCAGGCCGAGACGGACCGTCAAAAAGGCGAGCTGGATGCCAGCCTCGCCGAAGCTGCGAAAGCCGCCGACATCCGCCTCGAAGACGCCCGCACCAAGGCGATGGAAGGCTTGCAAACCGCCGCCCAAAATATCGTGGCCGATGTTATGGCGGCTGTGGGTGTTGAAAAAGCCGATGAAAAAGCCGTCGCCAAAGCGGTGACGCAAGCTTTTGCCTCGACCTCCGATACAGTGAAAGCAGGATAATTCTTATGTTTGATGAAAGCTTTTTTGTCGCTCTCGCCTTTTTTACCGTTATCGGCGCCTTTGTTTATTTCGGTCTGCCGAAAAAACTGATGCAATCTCTGGATGCAAAATCGACCGAGATTGCCGAAGAGCTAGACCACGCCCGTACCTTGCGCAGCGAAGCGGAAAAAGTTTTGGCCGATTATGAAGCCCAGCGCAAGCAGGCGGAAAAACAGGCCGAAGAAATTGTCGCGCAAGCCAAACAATCGGCAGAACGCACCGCGACAGAAGCCCGCGAAGCTATGCAAAACGCCATGGAGCGGCGCACCGCTCAGGCGGAAAGCAAAATCAAACGAGCGGAAGAGCTGTTGCAAAAAGAGGTGCGCAGCGCCATCGCCAGCCTGGCTGTGGATGCAGCGGCCAATCTCGTGGCTTCGGGCTTGAGTGCTGAGGCGGCGAAAAAACTGGTCGATGAAAACATCTCCGAGCTCGGCTCCCGCTTAAATTAAGCTGGCGGTTTTTACTTTTCTTATTTGACGCTTACCGGAATGGCTGCCACGTCGCGGTCTTGCGCATGATAGCGCGGCCAACTTTCGGCCGCCAATATACGTTGGCTAATCGGTTCTTGCCGCAGCCGATGGCGATAAATCCAAAGATTGCTCATGACTTTTTGCACATAGTCGCGGGTTTCTGGCGCCGGCAGGCTTTCGATGAACAGCAGCGGGTCGGCGACGTTTTTTAACTCGCGCCGCCAGCGCCGCACATTGCCCGGGCCCCCATTATAGGCGGCCAATGCGTGAATGAGGCTTTTGTCAAAATACTTATCGCTTAACAGCATGCTGAGATAGCGATTGCCAATCTCTAGGTTGAGCTCGGCATCGAGCAATTGGTCGCGCCCCGAGCGGCGGAATAGGCTGCGGTCGCCGGTTACAAAAGCCGCCGTGCCGGGCATGATTTGCATCAGCCCACGGGCGCCAGCATGAGATTTGGCCCGCGCTTTAAACCGACTTTCTTGGCGCACCAAAGCATGCACCAGAGCGGCATCGACCAGCTCGCCCTTTTGGTTTTTGTCGGTTGGGCTCATATCGACCACGGGATAGCTGCTTTCATACAGCGGCAAAGGCAAGCCGTTGGAAATACGCCCGCCAAGGCGCGACGCCAGAGCCAATTGCACGGCCGGATAGTCATTGTCGCGCGCATAAGATAACAGCGCGCGCGCATCTATCTCGCTGACGCGTTCTTGCAAATACAGCAATTCCAATTCGGCGAGTTCTTCTTGGGCGGCCTCGCGCAAAGCTTGCGCGCGGCGAAGGGCGGGGTGGGTGGCGAAAAGATTGCCGGTGTTCTCATCGGCTCTGCGCCAGTCGATAATCAGCCCGTTGCGCATATGCTGCATGGCCAAGAGGGCGTAGAAATTCGGCCCGCTGGTGGCGGCGGAACGCAGGTGCAATTCGGCCTCTTTGATTTTGCCCTGATGGCGCAATCCGCGGGCCGCCCAATAAGAGGCTTGCGCCCGCAGCTTGGAACTGGCGGTTCGGTTGAGAGCTAATTTTTCGAAATGGTGGATGGCGAGGTCTAATTTTCCCAATCGATAGGCCGCCAGACCAACGTGCCAATCGGCCATTTGTACTTGCGTGCGCGACCGTGTGGCCTGTAAGGCCAGCTCCAACGCTTGCGGCACTTTTCCTTCGATATAATAAGAGCGCGCGATGAGCGATTTTAAAAAGTCGGTTTCCGCCGCCTTCAGCCGCGTGTCTTGGGCTTTTTGTTGGATATATTTCAGCGCTTGAGTGGGCCGTTCGCGGCGCACCATGCCGCTGACTTTATTTTTAATCCGCCGTGCCGTGCGGGTGCGAAACAGGCTTTGGCCGCTGCTGAGCTTCTCGTTGAAATAGACCCGCGAGGGCGGGCGTTTGGGCATAGAGACGCCGCGCGGTTTGCGCTTTTGCGCCAGTTTATAAACCTGCCAAGCGCCGGGTTGGTCGGCATAATTTTTCAGCCAATCGCGCAGCTCGGTCCAGCGCGCGCGATAGCCCGTCGGGTGCATATAGCGTTGAAACAAGACATGCCCCATCAGGGTGGGTTTTTCTAATTGATTGATCAGCCTATCGGCGCGTCGCCAATTGGCGTTATTTTGTAGCGCAAAAATATTTTGATAGAGAACCGCATCGGGCAGTTTCGCGACCGCCTTAAAAGCCGGTCGCGGCGGGGGCGCAGGATAGGCCACCGCAAGGCTGGTCAGCCCCAAGCTAGCGATGGCGAGACACAGGGCAAAAGCCGTGCGGGGGCCCAAATTGTGTATCGGTTTCACGCCGTCCCCAATTTTGTTTTCAGCTCGCAAAGGTCGGCCCAAACATCGGCTTTGGTGTCGGGGCGACGCACCACATAGGCGGGGTGCAGCATCGGTAAGGTTTTGAGGTTCATGCCATCTGGCTGATAGCGCTGCCACTGGCCGCGCAATTTGGTAATGCCGGTTTGGGTGCCCAGCAAAGTCTTGCTCGCAATATTGCCAGCCAGCACTAAAATCTCTGGCTTCACCAATTCGATATGGCGCGCAACGAACGGCAGACAAATAGCGATTTCTTCGGCCGAGGGCGAGCGATTGCCGGGCGGTCGCCACGGCACAATATTGGTGATGTAAATCGTCGCATCGCGGTTGAGGCCAATGGAGGCCAGCATTTTATCGAGCATTTGTCCGGCCGGCCCGACAAAGGGGCGCCCTTCGAGGTCTTCTTCTTTTCCCGGCGCTTCTCCGATGAGCATAATTTTGGCGCTGGCGACGCCATCTTGAAACACGCAATTTTTCGCCGTCGCCTTGAGCGCGCAATGCTCGAAGGCCTGCACGGTTTGGTGCAAGGCGTCGAGTGTGTCGGCGCTCGCGGCCTGTTTTTGCGCTAGGGCGATGGCGTCCTTAATTTCATTGCTCCCCGCCATCGGGGCGCTGCTTTTGGCCATCGGGGGTGCGGGTTTGGCTATGGCGGCGGGCGCCAGCGACGCTTGCGGCGCTTCGTGCATGGCTTGTGAGGGTGCGGATGAGGGGGCCTGCATGGGCGCTTGTCGGGGGGAAGGCGCTATATCTGCGGCATGGTCGGCTGCCTTGGCTGGCTGATAATTGGCCACGGGGTCTTGCGTCAAAACTTGCGCGCAGCCGGCTTCGACATGCTGTCGCAGCAAGTCGATAATCTGATGCTGTGTCAAACCGGTCATCGTCTAGCTAAGGCTCCTCAACAATGCGCTCTAAGATAAGCTGTTTCGCGAAGCTTGGTGCAGATAATTACATTTTTCGGTAAATTTTATCTGACCCCCAGAACCCGCAATCCGTGCCGCCGAGAGCTCCTTGCCAAAGAGACATAGGGTCGCACAAGTGGGTCGCACGAGCGGGTCGCACAGACGAAGCGAGCCAAGGAGACAGGTGCCAAAAGCGCTCCTTTTTGCCGATGGTGGCGCCGTCTGGCAAGGCTCGGTGCGCCGATGGGGGGCAATAAAATTTGTGCCAGCCGTGACGTAAGGCGGTTTTTCTGCTATAGAAATCTCAAATCAGCGACAGACTTTAATCGGAGCATAAAATGAGTGAATTGCCAGTAAATCAGGTCAACACGCGGCAAGGCTGGGCTTTGGCCCCCGAAGAGCGCGAAGGCATGGAATATGATGTGGTGATTGTTGGGGGCGGGCCTGCGGGTCTGTCGGCGGCGATTCGCTTGAAGCAAATGGCGGCGGAAAAAGGCGAAGACGTCTCGGTCTGCGTGCTGGAAAAAGGCTCTGAAATTGGCGCCCATATTCTCTCCGGCGCGGTCATCGACCCGGTCGGCATCGAGCGCTTATTCCCCGATTGGAAAGCCATGGGCGCCCCGCTGGAAACAGAAGTGACCAGCGATCGGTTTCTTGTTCTGGGCCCCGCGGGCTCGTTTCCGCTGCCAAATTTCATGCTGCCGCCTTTGATGAAAAACCACGGCAATTATATCGCCAGCCTGGGCAATGTGGCCCGCTGGTTGGCCGAACAGGCCGAAGGCTTGGGGGTTGAAATTTACCCCGGCTTTGCGGCGGCTGAATTGCTATTGGATGACAAGGGCGCCGTGCGCGGTGTTGCTACGGGCGATATGGGTGTCTCGAAAGAGGGCACGAAAAAAGACGGCTGGATGCCGGGCATGGAGTTGCTGGCGAAATATACTTTGCTCGGCGAAGGCGTGCGCGGCTCGCTTTCCAAAGCGGCGATTGCGCAATATGAGCTGGATAAAGACAGCGATTATCAAAAATTTGGTCTTGGCATTAAAGAGCTTTGGCAAATCGACCCGGCCCAGCATAAGCCGGGCTATGTGCAGCACACATTGGGCTGGCCGTTGGATAATAAAACCGGTGGCGGTTCGTGGATGTATCACTTCGGCGACGGCCTTGTGTCCATCGGCTTTGTGACCCATTTGAATTATCAAAATCCGCATCTCTCGCCTTATGACGAGTTTCAGCGGTTTAAAATGCACCCCGCCATTAAGCCGGTTTTGCAAGGCGGCAAGCGGATTTCTTATGGCGCGCGCGCCATTACCGAGGGCGGTTATCAGTCGGTTCCAAAATTGGCTTTCCCAGGCGGCGCACTCATTGGGTGCGCGGCTGGCTTTGTTAATTTGCCACGCATTAAAGGCAGCCACAACGCCATGGAAACGGGCATTATGGCTGCGGAAGCTGCCTTTGAGGCGGTAACGTCGGGGCGTTCGCATGATGAGCTGGCCGCCTATCAAGAGGCTTATGATGGCTCCCGCGTGGCCAAAGAATTATCGATGGTGCGCAATGTGAAGCCGCTTCTAACCAAGTTCGGCACGGTTTTGGGCACGATTTTAGGCGGCGCGGAAATGTGGATGCGGACGTTACGCATCGGCTTGCCATTTACCCTGCACCACACAAAGGCCGACCACGCGAGCTTGAAAAAAGCCTCGGAGTGCAAGCCCATTGATTATCCAAAATATGACAATGAAGTGGCTTTCGATAAATTATCGTCGGTGTTTTTATCGGCCACCAATCATGAAGAAGACCAGCCTGCGCATTTGACGCTGAAAGATGCGTCGGTGCCGATTGAGGTGAATTTGCGCGATTATGATGAGCCCGCGCAACGCTATTGCCCGGCTGGTGTCTATGAGATTGTGGCCGAAGAAAACGGCGACAACCCGCGTTTGCAAATCAATGCGCAAAACTGCGTGCATTGTAAAACCTGCGATATTAAGTGCCCGAGCCAAAACATTAATTGGGTGGTGCCAGAAGGGGCTGGCGGGCCAAATTACCCGAATATGTAGGGGCTTTGATTTTCTAGCGCCTTGAGCCTCCTCGGGCATTGGTTACACTGGCGCGAGACGAACTGGCAGGAAGGTGGTCGCGCGATGAATTGGCGACAAGGTATTTTAATCGGATTGGCTGGCGTAAGTGCGCTGGTGGCTTCGGGCGTGGTGTATATTTCGCAGCGCGTCGATGCTTATATCGTCGAGCAGGGTGCCGCGGGTGCTTATCTCGCCGCGCGCCAAGCCACGCTTTCCAAAGATGCCGCCGCCGCTGGGGATTATTGGTCGATGGCGCTTTTGGCCCGGCCCCAGGACGGGCAATTATTGCGACAGGCTTTGCAGGCGCAAATTTTGGCCGGTCAAATGGACGCCAGCCTAGATACCGCCACGCGCATTCTCGCCGACAAACCGACGAACCGTCAGGCCCGCCTGCTCTTGGCCATTGATGCTTTCAAGAATAAAGATTATGACGCCGCCCAAACCCATTTGGACACAATGGAAAAAGGCCCGTTTGCAGAAATGCTCAACCCGAATATTCGGTTGTGGATTAGCGTTGCGCAAAACGATGAGGCGGCGCGCGCGCGCGCCATTGAACAGCTTGGCCGCGGCAGCGTGTTTGCCGCTGTGCCGCTCGCGCAATCGGCGCATGTGCTCGAGTTGAACGGCGAGACAGATAAAGCCCAGCGCTATTATTCAGATGCCATTCGCGCGGGCGGAGCACGGTATATTTTCTTCACCCTGTCTTATGGCGGCTTTTTGCAGCGTCAGGGAGAGCTGGCGCAGGCGCAAAAATTATACGCTTTTTGGGCGTCGCAAAATCTCGACAATGCCTATATCCAAGACGCGCAAAACCGGCTGGAAGTGGACCAGCCGCCCGCTTTAAACGCCAATCCGCAAAGCGGCTTGGCCAGTGCCTTTAGCGCCATTGCCGAGGCGATGGCCAGCGAGCAGCGGATGGATTTGGCGCTTGGGTTTTATCGCATGGCGCAACATTTAGAGCCTGACAATGACCGAACGAATTTCGCCGTCGCCACTCTGTTGGGCGCGCGCGAGCGGTATGTGCGGGCGGCTGAACAATTCGCCGCCATCCCCTCCAAGGCTGTGTCTTATGCCGATGCGCAAATTCAACGGGCGCAAATGTTGTTTCAAGCCGGCGCCAGCGAGGCGGCGATTGCGGTTCTATCGGCACAATCGAGAGCCAATCCAGAAAATCGCGATATTTTTATTTCGCTGGGCGACCTCTACCGCTCGGAGCATCGCTTTGCTGAGGCCGAAACCGCCTATGACAAAGCCATTGAAATGGGCGCGGGCAGCGCGCAAGACCCCAACCCGCGCGATTGGTTTTTATATTTCGCACGCGGCATGATGCGCGAGCGTTTGGGCACATGGGATTTGGCGGAACTGGATTTACAGACCGCGCGCAAATTATCGGGCGATGAGCCAAATGTATTAAATTATCTGGGCTATAGCTGGATAAACCAAGGCATTTACTTGGATGAAGGGCTTAAAATCATCCGCGAGGCGGTTAAAAAAGAGCCCAAAAATGGCGCTTTCGTCGATAGTTTGGGCTGGGCGCATTATCGCTTGGGCAATTATAAACAAGCGCTGATTTTGCTAGAACGCGCGTCGCAAATTGAAAGCGCAGACCCCGTGGTCACCGATCATTTGGGCGATGCCTTGTGGCGGGTGGGGCGCAAAGTCGAGGCGCGCTATCAATGGCGCAAAGCGCTGGCCTTTGAGCCGACGCCAGAAGACCGCGTTAAAATCGAAGAGAAATTGCTCGTCGGGCTGGGCCCGCCGGAGAAGAAAAAACCCAAAGCGCATATGCCGCGCGGCGGCACGGCCATCTAAGGCCCTGCCGATGCCCCGCGCAAGTTTGCACCTCACGGCACCTGCCAAAGTCAATTTAAGCTTGCGGGTGCGCGGCAAGACCAAAGATGGCTATCATGCGCTGGAAAGCCTCGTCGGGTTTTGTGACATTGGCGACCGCTTGCACTTGCAAGCATCTGACGCCCCCTCGAGCCTTGAAATCACCGGCCCGTTTGCGGGCGGGCTCACAGGCAGCTCGCACCAAGATAATTTAACTCTGCGCGCCGTGGCAGCGCTCGCGCAAGCTTGCGGTCGCGATTTAAACACGCGGGTGCAGCTTGAGAAAAACCTCCCCATAGCGGCAGGCCTGGGTGGCGGCTCGGCCGATGCGGCGGCCGTTTTGCGCGGTCTGGCGCAGCTTCATGGGCTCGATTTTCCGGCGGCGGATTTGGCAGATATTGCGCTTGGCCTCGGGGCCGATGTTCCGGTCTGTCTGGCCAGCGGCCCGACGTGGATGACGGGCATTGGCGAGACGTTGACGCCCGTGCCAGATTTCCCCGCCGCCGAGATTGTGCTGGTAAACCCACGCGTCGCTTTGCCCACGACATCGGTTTTTGCGGCCCTGCAAGCGGTGCCCCAAAGCCAGCCCGCGCAAAGCGTGCCAAAGGGCTGGCAGGATTTGGATATTTTATGCGGGTTTTTAACCGAGCAAGGCAATGACTTGCAGGCAGCGGCGATATCGCTGGCGCCCGAGATTGAGTTTTGCCTCACGGCCTTGCGCCAAAGCGGCGCGCGATATGCGGCTATGAGTGGCTCTGGTGCCAGTTGTTTTGCTTTATGTGATGTCGGCCAAGGCAAGGCACTGGCTGCGGCTTATCGCCAGCAACGGGGGCAAGATTGGGTGCAGGCCGGCCGCTTAATAGGCGCGGGCGATGCAAAAATCGACGAGGCGCAATAAGACCGCGCGGGTTTCGCTATCTTTAAAAAAGCTCAAGGCGTCTTTGGCTTTTTCGCCGTAATGGGTGGCGCGCGCCACGGTGTCGGCCAAGGCTTGCGTGTCGGCCATATGGTTTAAGGCTTGCGCGAAGCGTACCTCATGCTCGGCGTCAGAGGGTTGTGCGACCACGGTTTCCCAAAAATCTCGCGCCGCCTCATCGCCGCGGTGATAGGCCAAAATCACCGGCAGTGTCATTTTGCCTTCGCGAAAATCTTCGCCCGTGTTTTTGCCTAAAACCTGGTCGATGCTGCCATAGTCGAGCGCATCATCAATAAGCTGAAAAGCAATGCCAAGGTTGCGGCCATAAGAGGTCAGTGCCTGCATTTGCGCTGGCGTGGCATCGGATATTTCGCCACCTACTTCAGCGGCGGCAGAAAATAGGGCGGCGGTTTTGGCGTCGATGATTTGCAGATATTTATCTTCGCTGATCTGCGCATTGTTCATGGCCGCCAATTGCATCACTTCGCCTTCGGCAATCACCGCCGCGGCATTGGACAGAATGTCGAGGGCTGGCAGGCTTTCGGCTGCCACCATCATCCGAAACGCTTGGCCGAGCAGAAAATCGCCGACCAGCACGCTGGCCGAATTGCCCCATAATTGGCGCGCAGTGGGTTGGCCGCGGCGCATATCGCTTTCATCGACCACATCGTCATGCAGCAAAGTGGCGGTATGCATATATTCCACGGCCGCCGCCATGGTGATGTGATGGCGCCCTTCATAGCCCGAAAGGCGCGCGGCCGATAGGGTTAAAAGCGGCCGCAAGCGCTTGCCGCCCGCGCCGATTAAATGTTCGGAAATGGCAGGTATCAGCGCTGCCGCCGACTGCATGTGCTTGGAAATTTCGCTTTCCACGCCCACCAAATCGTCGGCAAACAAGGCTTGTAATTCTAGCAAGGCGTTGTCGGTCGAGCGCGCGGCCTCGCTTAAGTTGATAATTTCTGCCATAATTTGCTCCTGAGCGCGATTATCCGCCAATTGGTCGCAAGGTCAAGAAAAACGGCGCCAGAAAAAACTGAGGCATAGCGATGCACCCACAAGACGACAGTGAGACGGAATATAGCCAAGACGGGTTTTTGGGCGAAAAATTGCGTGTGCGCCAGCCCCTCGATGGGTTTCGTTCGGGCCATGATGCGGTGCTTTTGGCTGCCGCCAGCGCGCCGCCCCAAGGCGGGCATATCGTCGAGCTGGGCAGTGGGTCGGGCGTTGCGTCTTTATGTTTCGCGGCGCGGCGCACAGATGCGCAAATCACCGGGTTGGAAATTGACCCGAAAATGCTGGCGCTGGCGCAAAATAATGCGGAAGCCAATAAATTAAGCGCGCGGGTTCACTTTAAGCCCGCCGATATTAATGGGCCGTTTAACGACCTGCATTTGGTGGCCAATAGCTATGATGAGGTCATCGCCAATCCGCCGTTTTACAAATTGGGCCATGTGCCAGAACTGGATAATGATATTAAAGCCCGCGCGCTCATCGGCACGGAAGGCACATTGGACACATGGGTAAAATGCGCCGCCGCCCTCGCCAAAGCCAAAGGGCACGTCACTTTTATTCACCGCGCCGATGCTTTGGCGCAGCTGCTCACCGTCATGCAAAAGCGGTTGGGGGATTTGCATGTGCTGCCGGTTTTGCCCAAACCAGATAAGGCGGCGACGCGGGTGCTCATCCGTGGGCGCCGCGATGCGCGCGCGCCCGTCACGCTTTTGCCGCCCTTGGTGCTGCAAAACCTCGATGGTCAACCCAGCGCCGCTGCAGAAAGCGTCTTGCGACACGGCGCAGCCCTTGCTTTTGCAGGGGCTGGCGGGTAATTATCCTCACATGAAGTTATCTCGCGGAACGGAAAAACCACATGAGTGTCCCCAGTCAAGCTAAAGCGCCCAGCTTTCAAGATCTTATCTTAAACCTGCAACGCTATTGGGCCGACCAAGGCTGTGTGGTGTTGCAGCCCTATGATATGGAAATGGGGGCGGGCACATTTCATCCGGCCACGGTTTTGCGCGCACTGGGCCCCGAGCCTTGGAAGGCCGCCTATGTGCAGCCCTCGCGCCGGCCCACCGATGGCCGTTATGGCGAAAACCCCAATCGGTTTCAGCATTATTATCAGTTTCAAGTGGTGCTCAAACCCTCGCCCGATAATATCCAAGAGCTGTATTTAGAAAGCCTCAAAGTCTTGGGCATTGACCCTTTGCAACATGATATTCGGTTTGTCGAAGACGATTGGGAAAGCCCGACTTTGGGCGCCTGGGGGCTCGGCTGGGAGGTTTGGTGCGACGGTATGGAAATCTCGCAGTTCACTTATTTCCAGCAAGTCGGCGGCATCGATTGCGAGTTGGTGACGGGCGAGCTGACCTATGGGCTAGAGCGTTTGGCGACCTATGTGCAGGGTATCGACAATGGCTTCGACCTCGATTTTAACGGCAATGGCGTCAGCTATGGCGATGTTTTCCATCGCGCGGAAGTCGAGTTCTCGCATTATAATTTCGACGCGGCCAATACCGATATTTTGCTGCGCCATTTTGAAGACGCAGAAGCCGAATGTCTGCAATTGGTGGAACGCGGTCTTGCGCTGCCCGCCTATGACCAATGTATGAAAGCCAGCCATAATTTCAATTTACTGGATGCGCGCGGCGTCATTTCTGTGACCGAGCGCCAAGCCTATATCGGCCGCGTGCGGGCCCTCGCCAAAGCCTGCGCCGAGGGCTATTTGGAAAATAAATTACACAAGCCGTTAGGAGCCAGCCATGACTGATTTCGTGCTGGAGCTTTATTCCGAAGAAATTCCTGCCGGCCTGCAAGCGGGCGCGGCGGCTCAATTGGAACGCCATATCACCGGCTTTTTGAAAAGCTTCGACGTGGTGCCAGCCCAAGTGAACGCCTATGCGGCGCCGCAACGTTTGGCGCTGTGTGTGGAAGGCCTGCCGCTCACCTTGCCAGACCGCAAAGAAGAGAAAAAAGGCCCGCGTGTCGATGCGCCAGAAAAAGCCATCGACGGGTTTTTGCGCGCCAATCAGCTAGACAATGTGGCCGCTTTGAGCGTGCGCGAAGATAAAAAGGGTGCCTTTTACGTGCTGGAAATCGACGAGCCGGGCCGCCCGTTAGCCGAGGCTCTGTCTGACTTTTTGCCCGAAATGATAAGCGGGTTTCAGTGGCTGAAATCAATGCGGTGGGGCGATGGAAGCCTGCGCTGGGTGCGCCCTTTGCGCGCCATCCTCTGTATGCTGGACGGCCAAATTGTGCCCTTTGAAGTTGAGGGTTTGCGCAGTGGCGAGACAAGTTTTGGCCATCGTTTCATGGCGCCTGCGGCTTTGCCGATAGCCCATGCGAAAGACTATCTTGGCACGTTGGAAAAAGCTTTTGTGCTGGCTGATGCGCCAGTGCGCGAAGCCATGGTGATGGAAGGCGCGAGCGCGCTGGCGAAATCTGTCGGCTGCACTTTGGTCGAAGATAGCGGCCTGATGCGCGAGACCGCAGGGCTGGTCGAATGGCCCGTGCCGCTATTGGGCGCCATTGATGCTGCGTTTATGGATGTGCCGGAAGAGGTTCTGGTTTCGGTTATGCGCACGCATCAAAAATATTTCGCCTTGCGCACGGCGGATGGAAAACTGGCCCCCTATTTTATCACCATTTCGAATATTGAGACGCCCGATAAAGGCGCCGCGATTGTGAATGGCAATCAACGCGTGCTGCGCGCGCGCTTGTCGGATGGGCGGTTTTTCTGGGACCAAGATCGCAAAGAAACTTTGCACAGCCGTTTGCCCGCTTTGGAGAAAGTCACTTTTCAGGCCAAGCTTGGCACGGTGCGCGAAAAAGCCGAGCGGATTTCTAAACTGGCCGAAACGCTGGCGCCAGTTCTGGGGGCCGATGCGGCCTTATCGGCGCAAGCGGGGCAATTGGCGAAAGCCGATTTAACCTCGGGCATGGTGTATGAGTTTCCGGAGCTGCAAGGCATTATGGGCGGCTATTATGCGGCCCATGATGGTTTGGGCGACGCGGTGGCCGCGGCCATTCGCAGCCATTATGCACCCCAAGGCCCCGATGACGCCATCCCCGATAGTGCCGAGGGGCGCGCTGTCGCTCTGGCCGATAAATTAGATACATTGGCAGGGTTTTGGTCGATTGACGAAAAGCCAACCGGCTCGAAAGACCCCTATGCTTTGCGCCGCGCCGCCTTGGGGGTTATCCGTATTTTGCTGGAAACCGAAACGCGGCTTGCTTTGCGCCCCGTTTTGGAGACCGCCTTTTCGCTCTATGGCGTGACCAAGGCACAGACCTATGTTGGCGATTTGCTGAGCTTTATCGCCGACCGATTGAAAGCGCATTTGCGCGATCAAAACGTGCGCCATGATGTGGTTAGTGCGATTTTCGCGCTCGGGAGCGATGATGTTTTCGAGATGGTGCAACGCGCCCAAAGCTTGCAAGCATTTCTGGCGCAAGAAGATGGCGCCAATTTGCAAGCCGCCTTCAACCGCGCCAATGGCATTTGCCAGAAGGCCGACCATAGCGCCATGGAGGTTGAGGAAAGCCTGCTGGTAGACCCCGCCGAACGGGCGCTTTTTGAGGCCATGGCGGGTTTGGCCGATATCGATATCGGTGGGCTGGCCGGCTATGATGCCTATCTCGATGCCTTGGCCACTTTGCGCGCGCCCGTCGATGCGTTTTTTGAAGCGGTGATGGTCAATGACGACGACGCGAAAATCAGGCATAATCGCTTATCCTTGCTGCAAGCTTTGGCGCATGGCATGCGTCGGGCGGCCGCGTTTGATGAAATAGAATAGGTGAGCCATATGACCCCTCGCAAACTTGTATATGCATTTGCTGACGGGTTTGCCGATGGCCGCGCCGATATGAGCGCGCAGCTGGGGGGCAAAGGGGCGAATTTGGCGGAAATGTGCCTCATGGGCCTGCCCGTGCCGCCCGGATTTACGCTGACCACCGATGTTTGCACGCATTTTAATGCCCATGACCGCGTTTTTCCAGAGGGGCTGAAAGAGCAAGTCGAAGCCGCGCTGGCGCGTTTGAGCGAAGATATCGGCATGGTTTTTGGCGACACGAAAAACCCGCTTTTGGTCTCCGTGCGCTCGGGCAGTCGCGCTTCCATGCCGGGCATGATGGACACGGTTCTCAACCTCGGCCTCAATGATGAGACGGTCGAGAGCATGGCCGCCAAAACCGGTGACGCGCGGTTTGCCTGGGACAGTTATCGCCGCTTTCAGCAAATGTATGGCGATGTAGTGATGGGCATTGAGCATGATTATTTCGAAGATATTATCGATGATTATAAATTCGAAAATGCGCTGTCTCTCGATGCCGATTTAGAGGCTGATGATTGGCGCGATATTTGCACCCGCTTCGGCGAGATGATGGAGCAAGAAGCGGGGCACCCGTTTCCTCAAGATGCCCATGCCCAGCTTTGGGGGGCCATTGGCGCGGTGTTTGATAGTTGGAACAATCGGCGCGCGCAGACCTATCGAAAGCTGCATGATATTCCCGATGATTGGGGCACGGCTGTGAATGTGCAGTCGATGGTGTTTGGCAACCTTGGCCAAACCAGCGCCACGGGCGTGGCTTTCACGCGCAATCCCTCTACGGGCGCGAAAGAGATTTACGGCGAATATTTGATCAATGCGCAGGGCGAGGATGTAGTGTCTGGTATTCATACGCCGCTGTATCTGACGCAAAAGGCGCGCGAGGAAGCGGGCACGCCTGATTTATCGCTCGAGGAAACCATGCCCGCCGCCTATGCCGATTTGGTGGATGTTTTTGCTCGGCTCGAAAGCCATTTTGCCGACATGCAGGATGTGGAGTTTACCATTCAAAATGGCCGCCTGTTTATTTTGCAAACCCGCAACGGCAAACGCACCGTTATGGCGGGGTTAAAAATCGCCGTCGATATGGTGGCCGAGGGGGTCATCACCCAAGAGGCGGCCGTGCTGCGCATCGAGCCCGAAGCCTTGGAGCAATTATTGCACCCGACGCTCGACCCGAGAGCGAAAGTCAATGTTTTGACCAAAGGCTTGCCGGCCTCGCCGGGGGCGGCCAGTGGCAAGATTATTTTCTCCTCCGACCAAGCCGAAGAGCTGGCCGCGCAAGGCGAAAAAATGGTTCTGGTGCGCATGGAAACCAGCCCCGAAGATATTCACGGCATGTATGCAGCGCAGGCGATTTTAACCTCGCGCGGTGGCATGACCAGCCATGCCGCGGTGGTGGCGCGCGGGCTGGGGCGGCCTTGTGTGTCTGGTGCCGGGCAATTGATTATCGATTATGATACCAACACGGCACGCATCGGCCATGGCGAGGGTGCGGTCGAATTGAAGCAAGGCGATGTGATTACCGTCGACGGCACCTCGGGGCGCGTGATGGCGGGCGAAGTGGCGACTTTGGAGCCTGCGCTAAGCGGTGATTTCGGCACGCTGATGGACTGGGCCGATGCGGCGGCGCGCATGAAAGTGCGCACCAATGCTGAAACCTTGGCCGAAGCTCAGCGGGCGCGCAAATTTGGCGCGCAAGGCATTGGCCTATGTCGTACCGAACATATGTTTTTCGACGCGCAACGCATTTTCCAAGTGCGGCAGATGATTTTGGCGCAAGACGCCGCGCATCGCCAAACCGCACTGCAAGCCCTAGAGCCAGAACAGCGGGCCGATTTTGCTAAATTATTCGAGATTATGGATGGCCTGCCGGTCACCATTCGATTGCTCGACCCGCCTTTGCATGAATTTTTGCCAGCGGCTGACGATAATATAGACGCTTTGGCAGAGGCTTTGGACGAAAGCCCAAAAGCCTTGCGCGCCACCATTCAAGCCATGGCCGAAAGCAACCCGATGCTGGGCCATCGCGGCAGCCGTCTGGCGATTACCACACCAGAGATTTACGCCATGCAATTGCGCGCCATTTTTGGCGCCATGCAAGATGTGCGTGCCAAAGTGCAGCTGGAGATTATGTTCCCGCTGATTGCCGAGCCGCGCGAATTAGAGGCGTTAATAGACATGGTGCCACCGATTGCGCAAAGCTTCGACATCGAGGCGAGCCGCTATCAATTGGGCACGATGATTGAAGTGCCGCGCGCCGCTTTCGTGGCCGATGAATTGGCCGCTCAAGTCGGTTTCTTTTCGTTTGGAACCAATGACTTAACCCAAACCACCTTCGGTCTCTCGCGCGATGATGCGGGCGGGTTTTTGCCCCATTATGTGGCCAAAGGGCTATTGCCACGCGACCCGTTTTCGCAATTAGACCAGGCCGGTGTGGGCGCGCTTATGGCCATGGCTTGCGATAAAGCGCGCGGTCAAAGAGCCGATATAAAACTAGGTATTTGTGGCGAACATGGCGGCGACCCAAGCAGTATTGGATTCTGCGAGAAACTGGGCTTGGACTATGTTTCCTGCTCACCGTTTCGCGTGCCGATTGCCCGTTTGGCCGTCGCACAAAGTGCCATTCGGGCTAAATCGTCGGGCTAAATCTTAAAGCCGATTAGGAAATATCGATATCGAGACCCAGGTCCAGCGTTTGGGCCGAATGGGTAATGCCCCCGACGGAAATATAATCGACACCGCTTTCGGCAATGCCCACCACCGTGTCTTGCGATACGCGTCCCGAGGCTTCTAAAACCGCCCGGCCTTGGTTTCGCGTCACCGCGTCTGCCAATTGCGCGGGGGTCATATTATCCAGCAGAATAATCTGTGCGCCTGCCGCCAATGCTTCGTCTAATTGCGCCAGCGTATCGACTTCAATCTCAATGGCGACCATGTGGCCAGCGCCGTTTTGCGCGGCCCGAAGGGCAGGGGTAATGCCGCCCGCCACGGCGATGTGATTGTCTTTAATCATAATCGCATCATCTAAGCCAAACCGATGATTGGCACCGCCGCCCGCCCGCACCGCATATTTTTCAATGGCGCGCAAACCGGGCGTGGTTTTTCGCGTGTCGCAAATTTGTGCTTTCGTATGCGCGACAAGCGCCACCAAATGCGCGGTCTTGCTGGCAATGCCAGACATATGCCCCAGATAGTTGAGCGCCACGCGCTCGGCCGCCAATAAAGCGCGCGCCGAACCCTCGATGGTGGCAACATCCTCGCCCGGCTGCAGCCTATCGCCATCTTGTTTATGGCGCGTCACTTGCAGGCCACTGCCATTGGCGCCAAAAGCGGCCTCTACCAAATCTAGGCCGGCCAAAATGCCCGCCTCGCGCGCGCGAATAACGGCATGGGCTTTGGCGCTGGCGGGGATGACATTTTGCGAGGTGATATCGCCCGTGCGACCCCAATCTTCGAGCAAGGCGGTTTCCACCAATTGCGCCACGGTAAGGGCTGGCAAGGGCGGCAGGTCTTTAGAGCTGGGCTGATGAATTTGGGTCACGGGGGTTCCTTATATGACGTGTGCCAAAGCGGGGTTCGCCTCGGGTAAATCGGCATAGGCGGCGTCTAATTCGGCCATGGTTAAATAGCTGTGTTCGGGCTGCGCCTTGGCGGTTGGAAAATCGGTTCTAAAATGGCCGCCGCGGCTTTCTTGGCGGCGCAAGGCGGCCATGGTGATAAATTGGGCAGCCAAGACCATATTGGCAAAAGGCGCCATGCCACCGGCGGCTTGTTGCAGGCGTTTTAATTCGTGCAGCGTATGAATTAGCCCGTCGGCATGGCGCAAAACACCGACGTGGCGGCTCATCATGGTGCGTAATTTAAGCGTGGCGGGTGCCAGTTCCACGTCGCTGGCGTCAATGCGCGTCTCGGGAGGGGCAGGGCGCGCCCGACTGGACGTCGGCACCAGATTGTTAATGTCTTTGGCAATGCGGGCACCAAAGACAATCGCCTCCAGCAAAGAATTACTGGCCAAACGATTGGCGCCATGCAGCCCCGTGGCAGCCACTTCGCCGCATGCCCAAAGGCCCGGCAGGCTGGAGCGCCCATGCGTATCGGTGCGAATGCCGCCCATATGAAAATGCGTGGCGGGCGCCACAGGCAACAGGCTTTGGGTCGGGTCAATGCCCGCCTTTTGGCAATTGGCAGCCACGGTGGGAAACCGCGCATCGAGGTTGGCAGCCAATCCATTGGGGCGCAAATCAAGGCCGACGGCGCCCGTTTTGATAATTTGGTCAAACACCGCGCGCGCCACAATATCGCGCGGCGCCAATTCGGCGTTTTCATGCACTTGCGTCATGAAGCGCTCGCCCTTGGCATTGAGCAGCACCGCTCCCTCGCCGCGCAACGCTTCGGTGGCCAGCGGCGCCGGGTCGCCCATGCCAGTTAAAGCGGTGGGATGAAATTGCACAAATTCGCTATCGCTCACTTGCGCGCCAGCGCGCGCCGCCATGGCCAAAGCCTCGCCATTGGCGCCCATGGGATTGGTGGTGACGCCGTAAAGATAGCCAATGCCGCCGGTCGCCAAAATGGTCGCGCGGGCGCGAATAAGCAGCGGGCCTGACAAAGGACTATGTTGCGACGGACGGGCAAATACGCCGACCACGCGGCCCTCTTCCACCGCCAATTCATAGGCCGCATAGCCTTCCATAAAATCAATCGATGGCGAGGCATCGGCGCGTTCGATAAGGGTTTTCATAATCTCACGACCCGCCTGATCGCCCCGCACACCGATGATGCGATTATGGCTGTGCGCGGCCTCGCGCCCCAAAGCCAGATGGCCGTCGGCGTCGCGGTCGAAGGGCACGCCCATTTGGCTCAAATCGTCGATACGCGCGCGAGCCTCTTCGGCCACCAATTGCGCCACGCTCTCTTTGACCAAGCCAGCGCCTGCCATAATCGTGTCTTGCTTGTGATTATCGACGTGGTCATCGGGGCCGATGGCGGCGGCAATCCCGCCTTGTGCCCATTGGCTGGCCGAGCCGGTTTTGCGTTTTCCAGCCGCCATAACCGTGACCGGACGCGGCGCTAATTTCAGCGCCGTGAACAGGCCGGCCAGCCCTGCGCCAATGACCAGCACATCGCCGACATCTATAATATTGGCGCTGGGCCGGGGCAGGGGAGTATGGCTCATCTGACTATTTGCTAAGCTCAATCATCCGCTCTACGGCGGCCCGCGCCTTGCCAGCAATGGCGGCGTCGACGGTAATTTCGGTACGGTTATAAACCAAAGCTTCCAGCACTTTCGGCAGGGTGATTTGCTTCATGTGTGGGCAAAGATTGCACGGCCGCACGAAATTCACATTGGGGTTTTCCACCGCCACATTATCGCTCATCGAACATTCGGTGACCATCATCACACGGTCTGGCTGATTGTCGGTCACCCATTTAATCATCGCTGAGGTGGAGCCAGAGAAATCGGCTTCATCTAAAACATCTGGTTTGCATTCAGGATGGGCGATAATCCGCAAGCCCGGGTCATCGGCGCGATATTGTTGCAGCTCTTCTGCGCTAAATTGCTCATGCACTTCGCAGCGGCCCTTCCAAGCGATCACTTCGACATCGGCTTCGCGGGCAATATTTTGCGCTAAATATTCATCGGGGATACACAGCACGCGATCGGTGCCCATGCCGTTGACAATTTTAACCGCGTTGGAAGAAGTGCAACAGACATCGCTCTCGGCTTTCACCGCGGCGGAGGTGTTGACGTAAGTCACAATCGGGACACCTGGATAGGCTTCGCGCAAAGCGCGCACATCTTGCGCCGTAATCGAGTCGGCCAGTGAGCAGCCAGCGCCCATATCTGGAATCAGAACGGTTTTTTCGGGGTTCAAGAGTTTCGACGTCTCGGCCATGAAATGCACACCGCATTGAACAATCACGTCGCCTTCGGCTTTCGCCGCCTCAATGGCCAATTGCAGACTGTCGCCCACCACATCGGCCACGCCATGGAAAATTTCTGGCGTCTGGTAATTATGCGCCAAGATGACCGCATTGCGCTGGCGTTTCACTTCATTGATGGCCTGAATATAGGGCGCAAAAAAGGGCCATTCGACGGAAGGGATGACCGACTTCACGCGCTCATATAAAGGGGCCATATCGCGCGCCATGCCATCGCTATAGGCAATGTCCATTTCTTCCAAAATCCGCGCGCCGGTCTGGCCGGGAAGGGCTGTTTTTGCTTCGGTGAGTAACGCGTCGCTTAAGTTCGCCATGCTGGGCCCTCTGTTTGGTTTTGTGTTTGGTTCGTGTGTTTGGTTCGTGTATTTAGTTTGTAAACTCTATTTATACTCAAAATGAGCATAACTACTATCTTATAATATGAACTCCTGAGCTGCAAAAGCAAGCACAATTAGAAAAAACAGAAACCGGTTTTAGGCTTATTTGCCGCTGGGTTTGGCGCGCCCTGTGGATACGCGCAAACCCGACAAAGGTCTTTCTGTGCGCTCATTATGGCGCAGCCGAAAAACCTCGGCTGGGCGGCCGCGTGCGCGCTGGGTTTTGCCAGTGGCGATGAGGAAGCCCGATTTTTCGACGAGGCGGCGAAAGTTTTGTTGATGCAAATTGACCCCCATCACCATCTCGGTGGTGTTTTGCAGCGCCCGTAGCGTAAAGCCAGAGGGCATGAGGTCGAAAATCACCGGCCGATATTTCAATTTGCTGCGCAGCCGACCCAAAGCGGTGGCCAGAATACGACGATGGTCGAGATGCAAAGCCCGCCCCAAAACCGGTTGCGGTCGCGGGGCCCCCTTGGCGTCTTGGTCGATTAGGGCTTCTTCGACGAGGGCTGCCTCGTAAAGCAGCTCGTAGCGCTCCAGCACAAATTCTTCGTCCCATTGGGCACCATCGCGGCCAAACGCCAGGCGCACGCGGTCGGCGGCTTGGGTATCTTTTTCCAACCATTTGTCGAGCGCAGGTAAAATTTGACCATCCAGCATCTCCGGGCGTCCTTGGCGCCAATCCTCCCACGGAAAAAATGTATAGAGGTCTTCCCAATCGCCATCATCGGGCGCGGGCGGGGTGTCTTCTGGCGTGCGCGCCTCATGTGTCCGCGTGAGGGCGAGATAGCCAACCGAGACAATATGCGCGGCTTCCTCTGAGGCATGGCGCCCTTGGTCGGCGAAAGTATACAGCTGTTCGACATGCGCCAAATCCACGCCCACTTGCTCGCGCACCCAATGGCGCAGGCCAATTTCCATGGTCCGATGTTGATGGGGCATGAACGGGCCAAAAGGCAAACGCTTGGCGCGCGCGGGCGTGGCCTCGCCCACCAAACGGCATTCCAGCCGCTCGTTATGCTGGCGCAAAATCGCCGTCGAGAGATCGATTAAAATTTCAGTCGGTGTAGAACTCATGCGCCTAGTTTAGAGGCCCATTTGGCTTTCCCCAAGGGACAAATTAGCCAGCGCGGCGAACAATCACGCTGCCGGCGGAATAGCCCGCGCCAAAACTGCAAATCACGCCGGTCTCGCCTGCCTTGAAGTCTTGCTTATATTTATGAAAAGCAATGATGGAGCCGGCCGAGCTGGTGTTGGCATATTCATCCAAGACGGTTGGCTGTTGGTCAAAATCTGGCTCATAGCCGAGCACTTTTTTGGCAATAAAATTGTTCATATTACGATTGGCTTGGTGCAGCCACATGCGGCGCAGGCCAGAGGCTTGTAAATTATTGGCCGCCAGATGGTCGGTAATCATTTGCGCCACCAAGGGGGATACTTCGCGGAAAACTTTTCGGCCGTTCTGGATGAATAATTTATCTTTATCATCGCGTTTTTCGGCATCTGTGCGATTGAGGAAACCGAAATTATTGCGAATGTTATTTGAAAAATCGGAGAATAATTTGGTGTCGATAATCTCAAAGCCATTTTTATTCTTGGCCGTTTCGCTGTCTTCCAGAATGACAGCGGTGCAGACATCGCCGAAAATAAAATGGCTATCGCGGTCGCGGAAATTCAGGTGACCGGTGCAAATCTCTGGGTTGACCATCAACACGCGTTTGGCCGAGCCCGAGCGCACCATATCGCGCCCCATTTGAATGCCAAAAGTGGCGGAGGAACAAGCCACATTCATATCAAAAGCAAAGCCTTCGACGCCCAGCAGGCTTTGCACTTCAATGGAAATAGCCGGATAGGCGCGCTGCAAATTAGCGCAAGCCACAATCACCGCATCTAAATCGCTGGCCTCAAGGCCCGCTTCGTCCAGCGCCTGTTGGGTGGCCTTCACAGCCATTTCGGCTTGCAGGCTGGGCGCTTCATTGGGCCGTTCTTCGATTTGGGGAACCATGGTCTCAGGGTCTAAAATACCGGCCTTATCCATCACATAACGGCTTTTGATACCAGACGCTTTCTCGATGAAATCAGAGGCGGAGGGGGTCATGGCTTCCAGCTCTCCCTTTTCAATGGCACTGGCATTCTTGGCGTTAAACATATCGACGTAAGTATTATAGCTAGCGACCAGCTCGTCATTGCTAATGGAATTTTCGGGCGTGAATAGCCCGGTGCCAGTTACGACAACTTGTTTCATGATTAACTCCCCTAAGACGCTGAAACCTTAGCATATCCTATTTGTTTGGCTATAAGGGGCGGCGGGCAAAATAATCACATTGAGTGACATTTTATTACGGAAATTCTATTCGTCGGCCGCGGGCGTCTCTAGGTCTTCAAAAACGCCGCCCATGAGGGTTAGGTTTTGGCCATCACAGGTCAGCGCCTGGTCGCGCGCGTCTTCTCGAATAAGCGCAATTGCATGGGAGCCTTGGGCGGCGATAATCTCGCCGCAGGCGCGCGTGCCAGCGGTGATTTCGCTGCCTCTGGCGGGTGCGCTTTGCGCGAAACCAACGGCATGAATTTTCTTTTTCAAACGGCCCTTGCGCTGAATACGCGAAGTGACCTCTTGGCCGATGAAACAGCCTTTTTGAAAATCAACGCCGTGCATTTGCGCCAAGCCAAAGTCGAGCGGAAACACCGTGCCGGGTGGCATTTCGCCCGCCCCTTGCGCGACCCCCAAACGAATGCGATTGGCGTGCCATGCCTCTAAGCTGGCGCTGGGCAGGGCGCTGGTGCTCTGGGTTTCTACCAGAGCGCGCAACCCCAGCCCTTCGTGGCGTGGGTCTTGCACAAAATTTGCCGTCGGCGGACAGGCAAAACCGTCTTCTTGCCAGAGCGCCATAACGCGCAAATCGGTTTGGGACAGGCTTACCTCGGCGCGTAATTTATACAGCGATAATTTTTTAAACAGCGCTTCGGCTTGGCTGGCGTCGCAATCGATATAAAAGGCGTCGGCTTCTGCGAAGAGCAGAAACTCATGCAACAGCTTGCCTTGCGGGGTTAAAAGCGCGGCCATAACGCAGGCGCCTGCGGGCAAATTGGCCGTGTTTTGGGTCACCAGATTTTGCAAAAACGCAACGCGCTCGGGGCCGCTGACTTGCAGCACGGCTCTATCGCTTAACGGGGTTTGAAATATACTCATGAGACACATGTGCGCTTTCTGCCGATGTTTTTCAAGCCTGCTGGTAAAATCACCAGTAACCGACGAGCTGCCTCCCCTGTGATTTAAGGGTTTTCGTATCTGGTCTGGCTTGGTGAGCTGGCCTATAGTGGGCCCATGTCCTTGCGCAAAAACCTTCTTATCGTGGCGCCCAATCGGCTCGACGCGTTTACCGCGACGGGGGTGTTGGCGGATATGTTGCGGGCCGAACCCACAATCGAGGTTGAGATTATCTGCCGCGACAGCGACCGAGCTTATTTCGAAAATGCGCCCGGGCGGTTGAGCTTTTTGACTTATAGCCAAGCGGTGCCGCCGCGCTTTCAGTTGATGTTGAAGACTTTGGGGCGAACCTGGCATCGCATTGTTTCGCTGACACCGCTTCGCCTGCCGTTTTTATTATGGGCGCGCCATCGCCATAGCTTTCGGTTTCACAGCGGCACTTATGCTTTGCCGTCTTTGTTTCGCCCCGAGCGCGCCACGCCGCCGCATATTTGGACGCCAGAGAAAATCCATGTCGCCTTGCCCGAGACCTTGGCGCCCCATACGCCGATGATTGTTTTTGCGACGCAAGAAAGCGGGCGCGCCGATTGGGATTGGCGCCATTATGCCGAGCTGGCTTGGCGCCTGGCAGATGGGGTGGAGCCGCTTAAAAACGCCCATATTGTGGTTCTGGCAAGCACCGCATGTAGCGTCGCGCGCGGCCTTTCGGATAATTTGCCCGCGGGTCAAATAACTTGGCTGCCTGATTTATCTTTTGCCAAAACCGCCACTGTTTTGCGCCGCGCGCGCCTCGTTTTGGGCACCGATCGGCTGGTGGCGCGCATGGCGCCTTATGCCTCTGGCGGGTTGGTGCTGCGCCTCGACCGCAGCGAGAGCGCGCAAAAAGGGCGCCCCTATGGGCTTTACACGGGCCATGACGCGGCCCAAGTGGCAAGCTATATCGCGGGCGCTTTGCCACAGGCGGCGGCGCCCGAACCCGCCACTCAAGAGGCGACACAAGAGCAGAAGTTTGCTAATGTCTCCCCTCGTTCGGCCGCAAAAACCAAAGCAGAACTAGAGGCTTTGGCCGCCCAAATTAATAGGATAAATCATGACCTCTGAACCTTATGATATCGTCGTTAAAAATGGCTCTGTCGCTTTTCCAGACGGAAGGCAAGACACGTCCATCGCGCTTAAAGACGGGCGCTTTGCGGCCCTTGGCGATATCGACGAAAGCCAGGCGCGCGAGGTTTTAGATGCCAAAGGGCTGACGGTTTTACCGGGCGTGATTGACACTCAAGTGCATTTTCGCGAACCCGGAAATGAGCACAAAGAAGACCTGCAATCGGGCTCCTTGGCCGCCGTCATGGGCGGTGTTACGGCGCTGTTTGAAATGCCCAATACCAAGCCACCCACCACCACAGCAGAAGCGATTGCCGATAAAGTGGCGCGCGGGCGCAATCGGATGCATTGCGATTTCGCCTTTTACGTGGGCGGCACGCATGAGAACGCCAGCCAATTGCCCGAATTGGAAAAACTAGAAGGCGTCTGCGGCGTCAAAGTTTTCATGGGCTCCTCGACCGGCAATTTGCTGGTCGCCGATGATGATGGCGTGGCCGATATTTTAAAACACATCACCCGCCGCGCCGCTTTTCATAGCGAAGACGAATTTCGCCTGCGCGAGCGACGCCCCCTCGCCTTGACCGGAAAAGTGGAAACCCATGCGGTCTGGCGCGATGAAGAAGTTGCGATTTCGTCAACCCGCCGGTTGATAAAATTGGCGCGCGCCGCCAATAAGCAAATTCATATTCTCCACATTAGCACCGAAGAAGAGATGCAAATCTTGGCCGCCAATCGCGATATCGTCTCGGTGGAAGTGCTGCCGCAACATCTCACGCTGGCCGCACCGGAATGCTATGAGGAGCTTGGCACTTTCGCGCAAATGAACCCGCCGATACGTGCCAAGCGCCATCGCGCCGCTTTGTGGAAAGCGCTGGAGCAGGGCATTGTCGATATCATTGGCTCCGACCACGCGCCGCATACGCGCGAAGAAAAAGCCGATGCCTATCCGCATTCGCCAGCTGGCATGCCGGGCGTGCAAACGCTTTTGCCCTTAATGTTGAACCATATGGCGGAAGGCAAATTATCGCTCGAGAAACTGGTGCAATTGACCAGTTTAAGCGCCAAGAGATTATTTAAACTGCAAGACAAAGGCGAGATTATCGTCGGCGGCCATGCCGATTTAACCTTCGTCGATTTAAACCGCACGGAAACCGTGACCGAAGATTGGATTGCCTCGCGCGTTGGGTGGTCGCCGTTCACGGGCATGGCGCTCAAAGGTTGGCCCGTTGGCACCCTGATACGCGGTCAAAAAGTCATGTGGGAAAACCAATTGGTGACGCCAGAAACCGGCCAACCCATTCGCTTCGATATTTAATTTAGTCCTTTAGGAGAAAACGATGAGTGACACTTTTCGCGCGCTGCGCTTAACCAAAACCGATGACGGGCAATCGCATGAGATTGTCGAGCTGAGCGAAAAGGATTTGATGGAAGGCGATGTGACCGTTGCGGTTTCGCATTCGACGTTGAATTATAAAGATGGTCTGGCACTCACTGGCGCCTCTCCGGTAGTTCGGGTCTGGCCGATGATTCCGGGCATTGATTTTGCAGGCGTCGTGGAAAGCTCCAATCACGCGGGGTTTCAGCCCGGTGACAATGTGATTTTAAACGGCTTCGGGGTCGGCGAAACCCATTTTGGTGGCTATGCGGGCAAAGCGCGGGTGAACGGCGATTGGCTGATTAAACGCCCCGATGCGATTTCGGCAGCGCGCGCGATGGCCATTGGCACGGCTGGCTATACCGCCATGCTTTGCGTCATGGCGCTGATGGATACGCCCACAGATGCGGGTGAAATTCTGGTAACCGGGGCCGCTGGCGGCGTTGGTTCGGTGGCTTTGGCGCTTCTATCCAAGCTTGGCTATCAGACGGTGGCCTCGACGGGGCGTCTTGAAGAAACCGACTATTTGACGGGTCTTGGCGCCTCGCGCGTGATAGAGCGTGCAACTTTATCTGAAAAAGGCCGCCCGCTCGACCGCGAAAACTGGGCCGGTGTGGTCGATGCCGTGGGCAGCCATACGTTGGCCAATGCGATTGCGCAAACCAAATATGGTGGCACCGTCGCCGCTTGTGGTCTGGCGCAAGGGGCGGATTTACCCGCCACGGTGATGCCTTTTATTCTGCGCGGCGTTACGCTGCGCGGCATTGATAGTGTGATGGCCCCTTTGGCTTTGCGCGAACGCGCCTGGGCGCTTTTGGCCGAGCATCTCGACATGGATAAATTGGACGCCATGAGCACCACCGCCAAGCTGGAAGATCTGCCCGATTTGGGACAGAAAATCCTAGCTGGCCAAACGCGTGGGCGTTTGATTGTCGAGATTGACTAAAATAACGACTAAAAGATTGAGTAAGCGCCGTCGATAACGAATAAATCGCCGGAATGATAACTGGAGGCATCGGACGTCAAATAGACGGCCATGCCGCCAAAGTCTTCTGGCTGTCCCCAGCGTTTGGCGGGCACACGCGGAATGACGTTCTGCTCAAATTTCTCATTGCCTTGCGCCCCCGCTGTCATATCGGTGGCAATCCAACCGGGCAAAATAGAATTGGCCCGCACGCCGTAGCGGGCGTGTTCGACGGCGATGGATTTCATCATCGAAATAACCGCGCCTTTGGTGGCGGCATAATGTTGGTTGCGCGCTGCACCCTCAATGGCGGCCAGACTGGCAATTCCAACCAAAGAGCCACCCGGGTCGCCCGCTTTGGCGCGTTCGACCATATGGCGGGCGGCGGCGCGCAGCGTGAAAAACACGCCGTCCAAATTGACGGCCAAAACATCGCGGTAGGCTTGTGTGTCCATCTCGGCGAAAGACCCGCCGAGTTTGCCGATGCCGGCATTGGCGAACACGCTATCGACGCGCCCCATGGTGGCCAATGTATCGGCCATGGCGTCCTCGACGGCTTGTTCGTCGGCGACATTGACTTTCCAGCTGGCGGCTTTGACGCCCGTGGCGCTCAGCTCGGCGACGGCTTTCTCATTGTTCGCGTCATTGGTTCCCCAAATCGCGATATCGGCGCCAGCTTGCGCCATGGCCAAGGCCATGCCAAGCCCGATGCCCCGATTGCCGCCCGTTACCAAAGCGGTTTTGCCTGTTAGATTAAATGGTTGATATGCCATGTTTTGTCTCCCTGTTTGGCCGCCAGTATAGAAGTTCCATCCCGCTTGCCAAGAGAAGAAACAGGCGAAGAAACAAGAGGCGCAAACAGAGGATTGAGCCAAAGCGCTTTCAATGGCAAACTGAGGCATGATTCCTCGTTCGTTTTCTTTGCTGGTTTTCGCGCTGCTTGTTTGCAGTGGCCCGGTTCAGGCCGCCTCTGTGCTGCACATCGAAACGCTGTCTGGCACCACCCATAAGTTTCGCGTCACCGTGGCCAAAACCCCGGCCGCGCAAGCGCAAGGCCTGATGCATGTGTCTGAAATGGCGCCGCGCAGTGGCATGTTGTTTCCTCTGCAGCCGCCGCGCCGCGCCCGGTTTTGGATGCGCAACACGCTGATTCCGTTGGACATGATTTTCATTCTCCCGGGCGGGCGCATCGAACAAGTGGTGACGCGCTGGGACACGAAATCAGATGTTTCGACCAGCTCCTTCGGCAGAGTGAGCGCGGTATTAGAGTTAAACGCAGGCGAGGCGAAAGCGCTCGATATCGGCATTGGCGATAGGGTAACCATCAATGGTGTGAGCTTTTAATGTGTGGTCGGTTCGCCCTTGCGACGCCGCCCGAGGCGATGCGTCAAATGGTCGATTTTTCCAATCGGATTAATTTTCCGGCGCGCTATAACATCGCCCCCACGCAACCGGTTTCGATTATTCGCGCCACGCCAGGGGCCGAGATGGCCTTACTGAGTTGGGGGCTCATTGCGCCTTGGCTAAGCGCCGAGCAAGTGGGCGATAAATCGGCGCGTCCGCAAATTAACGCGCGCGCCGAAACGATTACGCAAAAACCAAGTTTTAAAAATGCCTTTCGTCGCCGCCGTTGTCTGCTTCCCGCCGATGCGACCTATGAGTGGGACCGAAAAATTGGCCAGCCGTATCGCATTCACAGAAAAGATAATGCGGTGTTTTTCATGGCCGGCATTTGGGAGATTTGGGAAGGCGCCGATGGCAGCGAAATCGAGAGCTGTGCGATTATCACCACGGCGGCCAATGATGTTTTATCTTCCGTGCATCACCGAATGCCGGCGCTGATTGCGCCCAGCGACGCGCACGCTTGGTTGTCGACGCCCGAAACCCAGGCCGCAAGCCTATTGCCTCTTCTGGGCGACGCCGCGCAGGCTGATTTTACAGCAACGCCGATATCGACACGGGTCAATAAAGTTAGCGAAGATGATGCCGCCCTATGGGACGAGCATCGCGTCCCCCCGCCCGAGGATTTGGCGGCCGACCAGATGGATTTATTTTAAAATCACCTATTTCATAACCAATGGGTTTTTAAAGGAGAGATTATGACCAGTATCGTCGACCATATAATTATCGCGGTGGAAGATTTAGCCCAAGCGACAGATGACTATTCCTTGATGCTCGGTCGGGCGCAAAGCTGGCGCGGCACGCATCCAGATTATGGCAGTGCCAATAGTTTGTTTCGCATCGATAATACGTATGTCGAATTGCTGGCCGCCGATGGCGAAGGCTGGGCGGGCGACATGGTGCGCAACGTGATTGCCAGCCCTGGCTCCAATCTATGCGCCTTGGTTTTTGGCACGCAAGACGCGGCCGCCTTTTTGAAAAACGCCCGCGCCCAAGGGCTCGCGGTGGCCGACCCGGTTGCCGGCCATGGTATCGATACAGACAGTGGGGCGACGCGCACATGGCAGTCGATGCATTGGGATAGCGCGGCCGCGCGCGGTATTTTTTCGTTCTGCATTCAACACGATGACCTCTCGGCCTTGCCAATGGCACAGATACAAGGGGCGGGCGCCATTCACGCGGTCGACCATGTGGTGGTGCAAACCCAAAGTGGGGCGGCGGCGAAAAAATTCTACGGCGACCAGCTCGGCATTCGTCTGGCGCTTGAGCAATCGAAACCCGATTGGGGCGGCGAGATGTTGTTCTTCCGCACTAATTCTATGAGCATTGAAGTGGTGGCCTCTGAGAAAACCCCCGACACCGATAGGCTTTGGGGGTTGGCGTTCAAAAGCCAAGATATAGAGGCGACGCAAAAACGCATGCGCGAGGCGGGCATTGAGGTCTCCGAGGTGCGCGATGGCCGCAAACCCGGCACGCGGGTCTGCACGGTCAAATCGCACGCTGGCGGCGTGGCGACGCTGATTATCGAACACGCAAAATAGGCTTAATTTTGCGCCGCGCGGGTTAAGCGATCGTTGATGGCTTCGCCCAGCCCTTGGGCGGGAATGGCCATAATGGCAAGGCGCTTGCCTTGCGCTTCGGCCAGCCCATCCATGGCGTGGAGGGTCGAAAACAGCTGCGCCGCCGCTTCGGCCATATCGCCCGTGGGGCTCAGGTTGGCGGCGCAAGTGTCTGGCGCGTGAGGGCCAAACCCGATGAGCAATTCGTCCGCCTCGGCGGTTTTTGCGTTTAACCGGAGCGGCGCTTGGGGCGCATAATGGCGCGCGAGCCGGCCGGGTGCCAGCTTGGCGCTCGCGTCTTGGGTTTCGGGCACCTCTTGTAAGGTTTGGCCCAAACAGGCCTCGACTTGGGCGCGCGAAAGCCCGCCCGCGCGCAGCCAAAGGGGCGCGCCCTCCAGGCAGCCGACGATGCTGGACTCGAGGCCAATGGCGCAAGCCCCGCCGTCTAAGACCGGAATATCGGGCAGCATGGCGGCGACATGCGCTGCTTGGCTGGGGCTCAATCGGCCAGATGGATTGGCACTGGGCGCAACTACGGGGCGGCCAAACGCACGCAATAAATCTTGCGCCACGCGGTGGGCGGGCACGCGAATGGCCAGTGTCGGTAGACCCGCCGAAGCCAAAGCATGCACCGGTGTATTTTCGTGACGCGGCACAACCAAAGTCAGTGGGCCGGGCCAAAATTCATCCGCTAGTTTTTCTGCCGCCGCATTGAACACGCCCAAGTGGCGAGCGCTCTCGAGGTCGGGCACATGGCAGATGAGCGGGTTGAACTGAGGGCGATTTTTCAACGCATAGATTTGCGCGATGGCCGCGCCTTGGGTGGCGTCGGCCGCCAGTCCGTACACCGTCTCGGTGGGCATGGCCACAGCCAAGCCTTGGTGTAATTTGGCGGCGCAAAGCGCGAGGCCATCGGCATTGGCGGTTATCACTTGGGTCATGGGTCGTCGCTCCCTAATTGCGCTTCGCGCACAATCACAATATGGTGTTGGTAATTAGATAAATCAGAGCCAAGTTGATTGCCAGTTAATTACCAAGTGGCACGCGTTCAAATTTTGGCAGATAGGATGATTGTGAGCGATAGAAAAACGGGTGCCGGGCAGGCGCATGGTCTGCGTTACCCCTTTGAAGACATCCCTGAAGAGGGTAAACCGATAGAAGTGGCCGATGGCATTTTTTGGGTGCGCATGACGCTGCCCTATTCGCTCGACCATATTAACCTCTGGCTGCTGCGCGATGGCGATGGCTGGTCGATTGTCGATACGTGTGTCGATACGCCCAGCTCGCGCGCGCATTACGAAAACTTGTTCTCTGGCTTCATGCAAGGCAAGTCGCTGAAAAAAGTTATCGTCACGCATTTGCATCCCGACCATGTGGGCCTTGCGGGCTGGCTGGTCGAGCGTTTTGAGGCCGAGTTTTATATGACCCGAACCGATTATCTGATGTGCCGCACTATGGCCGCAGATACTGGAAAAACCGCGCCAGAAGACGGCATAAGATTTTATCGGGCTGCTGGATTTGACGAAGAAGCCATCGGGCGTTACCGCGAACGATTTGGCGGTTTCGGCTCGCATATTCACCCGCTGCCGCAATCGTTTCGGCGCATCCAACAAGGCGATAGGTTACAGATTGATGGCCGCGACTGGCATATTGAAATCGGCTCTGGCCATGCGCCCGAACATGCGTGTCTTTATGCGCCAGATTTGAAAGTGCTAATATCGGGTGACCAAGTCATCCCGCGCATTTCGTCGAATGTGTCGTTATTTCCAACCGAGCCGATGGGCAATCCTTTGCAAGACTGGATTGACAGCTGCCATCGGTTGAAGGCGGTGTTGCCAGACGATCTATTGGTTCTGCCGGCTCATAATGAGCCATTTTACGGGCTTCATGCGCGGTTGCAGGCGTTAATTGATGGGCATGAAAAATCTTTGGTGCGTTTGCTCGACGTGTGCGCTGAGCCGCGCCGTGCCATCGATGGCAAAGTGTTTTCTGTTTTGTTCAAACGCCGCATTGGCCGCGAGGTGTTTTTCATGGCCTCGGGCGAAAGCATGTCGCATTTGATGTGTTTGGTGCATCGCGGCAAATTAGAGATGAATTTCGACGAAAACGGCGTATGTTATTATCAGCAGAAAGTCGCTTGACGTTTACTCGCCCGCAAGCGAAACGAAAGAGGATTTGGCATGTCTCAAGACCCAAAAATAGATATCGCGGAAGATATTTTAGCGCTCAGCTTCGAGCAAGCTTTGGCTGAATTGGAGGGCATTGTCGACCGTTTGGAAACCGGCGATGTGGCGCTGGAAGAATCGATTGAGATTTACCAACGCGGCGCCCAATTGCGCGCCTATTGCGACGATAAATTAAAAACCGCTCAAGCCCGTATTGAAAAAATTACTGGCGGGGTCACCAGCCCGCTGGACGCTGATTAGGCGCGGGTCAGGCATGTCCGAAAATGTGCCTCCAAATGACTCTAAAAGTGCATCTGCGTTCAACAGCGCGCGCCAAACAGCGGTCGCTCTGGTTCGCGCGCAATTAGATGATTTCCTGAACCCCCCCAAGGGGCCGGAAAAGCGGCTCGTCGAAGCGATGCGCTATGCGGCGCTCGACGGCGGCAAGGGGTTTCGCCCGTTTTTGGTTTTGGCCACCAGCGCTATGTTCGGCGTGCCGCAAGCGCAAGCCGTGCGGGTGGCGGCGGCGCTGGAGAGCGTGCATTGCTATTCGCTGGCGCATGATGATTTGCCAGCCATGGACGATGATGCTCTGCGCCGCGGTCGACCCAGTTTGCACAAAGCCTATGATGAGGCCACGGCGATTTTAGCAGGTGATGCTTTACTGACGTTAGCCTTTGAAATTCTGGCCGATGGCGCCACTCATGCCGATGCCAATGTGCGTTTGGCCTTGGTCGCCAGCCTAGCGCAAGCGGCGGGCCGCCAAGGCATGGTGGGCGGGCAGACGCTGGACATTCTATCGCCTGATTTATCGCTCGATATGGCTGACTTAAGCCGCTTGCAAGGGCTCAAAACCGGTGCGCTGATTGGTTTTGCCGTTGAGGCAGGGGCTCTTTTGGGGGCAGCCGAGGCGGCCCAAACAGCAGCCCTTAAAGCCTATGCGCAAGAGCTGGGCTTGGCGTTTCAAATTGCCGATGATGTGTTGGACGTAACGGGAGCCAGCCAAACCTTGGGCAAAACCGCGGGCAAAGATGTCGCCGAGGGCAAAGCCACTTTCGTCTCGCTTTTAGGGCTGGCGGGGGCGCGCCAAGAGGCCGAAAATCGGGCCGCCGCCGCGCTGGCTCATTTGGCTGCCTTTGGCTCCGAAGCCGAGCCCCTGCGACAAGCGGCCCAGTTTGTTATTCATCGAAAGAACTGATAAAACACCGTTGAACAAAAAAGGATTTGGTTTATGACCACGCCATTGCTCGACCGTATTCAGCGCCCTGCCGATATGCGCCAATTAGCCAAAAGCGATTTGCGACAATTGGCCGATGAATTGCGGGCGGAAATGATTTCTGCCGTGTCGGAAACCGGCGGCCATTTGGGCGCCGGTCTGGGGGTTGTCGAGCTGAGCGTGGCTTTGCACTATGTGTTTGAGACGCCAGACGATCGCTTGATTTGGGATGTCGGTCATCAGGCTTACCCGCATAAAATTTTAACCGAACGACGCGAGCGTATGCGCAGTTTGCGCCAAGAGGGGGGTCTGTCAGGCTTTACCAAACGCGGCGAAAGCATTTATGACCCGTTCGGGGCGGGCCATAGTTCCACCTCCATTTCGGCGGGTCTGGGCATGGCGGCGGCGCGCGATTTAGCGGGCAAAGACAATCACGTGGTCTCCGTCATTGGCGATGGCGCCATGAGCGCGGGCATGGCCTATGAGGCGATGAACAATGCCGGCGCCATGGATAGCCGCATGGTGGTTATTCTCAATGATAATGATATGTCCATCGCGCCGCCCGTGGGCGCCATGAGTGCCTATTTGGCGCGCATTCTATCGGGCACAACCTATCGCTCGTTCCGCCGCTTGTTGAAGGATTTGGTAAAACATCTGCCAGACGCGCTGCAAGAACGCGCCCGCCAAATGGAAGAATACACCCGTGGGTTTATGACCGGCGGCACTTTGTTTGAGGAAATGGGATTTTATTATGTTGGGCCCATCGACGGACATAATTTGGAACATTTGCTTCCGGTTTTGGAAAACGTCAAGAAAATGAAAAACGGCCCCGTGCTGGTTCATGTGGTGACCAAAAAGGGGCACGGCTATGCGCCTGCGGAGGCCTCTGACGATAAATATCATGGCGTGTCGAAATTTAATGTGGTGACGGGCGAGCAGGTAAAATCGAAACCCAGCGCGCCGAGCTATACAGGTGTGTTCGCCGAGAGCCTTATCGAAGCGGCAACCGACGACGAAAAAATCGTCGCCATTACCGCCGCCATGCCATCTGGTACGGGGCTCGATAAATTCGCCACCGCCTTCCCCGACCGCACGTTTGATGTCGGCATTGCCGAACAACATGCGGTGACTTTTGCGGCCGGTCTGGCGACCGAGGGGTTTAAACCTTTCGCCGCGATTTATTCTACTTTCTTGCAACGTGCCTACGACCAAGTGGTGCATGATGTGGCCATTCAAAACCTGCCAGTGCGCTTTGCCATTGATCGCGCGGGCCTTGTGGGGGCCGATGGCCCAACGCATGCGGGTTCCTTCGATGCTGCGTTTCTTGGCACTTTGCCGAATATGGTGCTGATGTCGCCCGGCGATGAGGCCGAGCTGAAACATATGGTGGCCACCCAAGCCGCCTTTGACGAACACCCGACGGCGCTGCGCTATCCGCGCGGCGAAGGGGTTGGCGTGGCGCTGCCCAAGCGCGGCACGGTTTTGGAAATTGGCAAAGGCCGCGTTATTCGCGAGGGCGGGCGCATTTGTCTGTTGTCTTATGGCACGCGGCTTGGCCAAGCCGAATTGGCGGCCGACCAATTAGACGCGCAAGGGTTTCGCACCAGCGTGGTCGATGCGCGGTTTATGAAACCTCTGGATGAAGCGCTGATTTTGCGCATGGCGCGCGAGCATGAGGTTTTACTGACCCTCGAAGAAGGCGCGATTGGCGGCTTTGGCAGCCATGTGATGAACCTGCTGGCCAGCCATGGGTATCTGGATGGCGGCTTGAAATGCCGTAGCCTGACGCTGCCAGACACCTATATCGACCATGGCAATCCGGCCGCTATGTATGATTTGGCAGGGCTCAATGCGGCGCAAATTATCGAGACCGTGCGCCGCCTTATCGGGGCCGATGAAACCCAGCTAAGGGCCGCGCCGCCTAAAGCTGGCGAATAGCGGCTTGCGAGTTGGGCCATGAGTAGCGCCAATAAAACGCGCCTCGATCAGCATCTCGTCAACCTCGGATTATTCGACAGCCGCGCCCAAAGTGCGGCCGCCATCCAAGCGCAACAGGTCAAAGTCAATGGCGCGCCAGCCCGCAAAAATTCGCAAATGGTATCGACGCAAGATGAGATAATTGCCGCGCCCGCGCATGGCTATGTGTCGCGCGGCGGGCTAAAGCTGGAAAAAGCGCTGGCGCATTTTGCCTATCCCATGCAAGGCAAAACCGTGCTCGACATTGGCGCCTCCACCGGCGGCTTTAGCGATGTGGCCTTGCAAAATGGCGCCGCTCATATTCTGGCCGTCGATGTGGGGCGCGACCAATTGCACGCTAAATTGAAAACCGATGCCCGCGTCACCAATTTGGAAGGGCTGAACGCGCGCCATATCACGCCCGAGACTTTCGACCGACCCATTGACGCTTTGGTGTGCGACGTCAGTTTTATCTCGCTCGAGCTGGCTTTGGACAGCGCGTTGAATATTATCGCGCCGGGGGGCTGGGCTTTGGCGCTCATCAAGCCGCAATTTGAAGCGGGCAAAGATAAACTTGGCAAAAACGGCGTGGTCAGCGATCCGGCGCTCCATGCGCAAATATGTGCGCGCATCGAGGCTTGGGTCACCGCTCATCCCTCTGGCTGGCAGGTCGATGGCATCATCGAAAGCCCGATAAAGGGGCCGCAAGGCAATGTCGAATTTTTAATCGGCGCGCGTAACCCCACGCGCCCCTAAACCACCGCGCATAAAAAGACCCGCGTCGGTTTCCCCACGCGGGTTCTTCTTAAAGGTTTCGGCCTAGCCTTCTAGCGAGGCGTCCCATTTTCCTTGCGCCGCCAAGCCGTTCATTTTCGCCCGATGGGCGAAAGCCGCTTGGGCGGCAGGCACATTGGCGGTTTCACCACTCCAAGCTTTCAGCGGGGCGGCTTGCAACGCGCGACCATAAGAGAAGCTGAGCTTCCAGGGCAGCCCGCCGATTTTATTCATCGCATCCAAATGCGCCGTCGCATCGACATCGGATTGCCCGCCCGATAAGAACACAATGCCAGGCACCGCTTCGGGAACGCATTTATGGAAGCAATCCAAAGTCATTTCAGCCACTTGCGCGACACCCGCTTGGGTGGCGTTTTGGCTGCCGGAAAGCACCATATTGGGCTTTAAAATCGTGCCTTCCAAATGCACATTCTGCTCGGCCAAATGCGCGTAAAGCTGGGTCAGTGCCGCGCTGGTGACCTCATAGCAACGCTCAATCGAATGGCTGCCGTCCATAATCACTTCGGGTTCGACAATCGGCACAATTTCCGCTTCTTGGCAAAGCGCTGCATAGCGCGCCAAAGCATGGGTGTTGGCGGTTAGGCACCCTGCGGAAGGGTGTGCGTCGGTGATGTTGAGAACCGCCCGCCATTTGGCAAATCGGGCGCCCAAGCCATGATATTCGGCCAGTCGGTCGCGCAAACCATCGAGGCCTTCGGTGACCATTTCGCCTGCATGGCCAGCCATATCTTTGGCGCCTGCATCGACTTTAATGCCGGGCAGGGCGCCCGCGTCGAGCATGATTTGGGTGAGCGGTGTGCCATCGGCGGATTTTTGACGAATGGTTTCATCAAATAAAATCACGCCAGAAATATTTTCCTGCATCGCCTGTGTGGTGCGGAACAGCATTTCGCGATAATCGCGGCGGCTGTCTTCGGTGGAAGCCACGTTGATCGTGTCGAAACGTTTTTTAATGGTGCCGGTGCTTTCGTCCGCCGCCAGAATGCCTTGTCCGTCTGCCACCATGGCTTGGGCAATCGCCTCAAGAGCCTGTTTGTTCATGTCTACTCTCCTCTAGTTCTTTTGAAGGGCTGTGACGCCAGGCAAAGGTTTGCCTTCCAGCCACTCTAAAAATGCGCCACCTGCGGTGGAAACATAGGTGAAATTTGGGCCGGCGCCCGCATGGTTGAGCGCGGCCACTGTGTCGCCGCCGCCGGCTACAGAAATCAGCGTGCCCGCTTGGGTGCGCTGGGCGGCATGTTGCGCCGTCTGATTGGTAGCCCTATCAAAGGGCGCTATTTCAAAAGCCCCCAAAGGCCCATTCCAAATTAATGTGGCGGCGCTATCAAAGGCGGCGCAAATTTCTATTACCGCCTCGGGCCCCGCATCCAAAATCATTTGGTCGGAGGGCACGGCGTCGCTGGCCACAATCTCAGGGGTCTGGCCAGCTGCAAATTCGGGGGCTACGGCTGCATCACATGGCAGCAAAATACGGCAACCGCGGGTTTCGGCTTGCGCCATAATTTCGCGCGCCGTATCCAGCATCGCGGTTTCGCAAAGTGATTTGCCCACGTCATGGCCTTGCGCGGCCAAAAACGTATTGGCCATGCCGCCGCCGATAACCAGCACATCGACTTTGGCCGATAGATTGCCCAGCAAATCTAATTTGGTAGAAATTTTAGCGCCGCCAACCACGGCCACAAGCGGGCGTTGGGGGGCGCCCAGGGCGGCCTCCAAAGCTTCTAATTCCGCCTGCATGGCGGCGCCGCAATAGGTTGGCAAATGCTGAGTAATGCCATGGGTCGAGGCATGGGCGCGGTGTGCGGCCGAAAACGCATCATTGACATAAGCCTCGGCACAGCCGGCAAGCGCTTTGGAAAATGCCGCGTCATCGGCTTCTTCGCCAGCATGAAAGCGGGTGTTTTCTAGGACGCAAATCCCCCCTTCGGGCAAAGCGGAGAGGGCGCTTGCGGCCGTCTCGCCAATGCAATCGGGGGCAAATGCCACCGCTTGGCCCATCCGCGCGCTGAGGGCTTTGGCGACAGGCGCGAGGCTCATGGCGTCCACCACGTGCCCTTTCGGGCGGCCAAAATGCGATAGAATGCCGATGCGATAGCCCGCTTGGCGCAGCTTTTGCAAGCTTGGCAAAAGCCGTTCTAAGCGCGTCGCATCGCGCACGCCTCCGGTCTCATCCAGTGGCACATTTAAGTCAGCCCGAATGAGAACAATGGCCCCCGCTGGCGTTTGCGCCGTCAGGTCATCGAGTGTTTTAAAACCGGTCATGGGTTTTTATCCCTCGTCTGCGGAATTAAAGTTTGCCCATTGCCACGGCCGTATCGCTCATGCGATTGGCAAAACCCCATTCGTTGTCATACCAGCTCAACACGCGCACCAATTTGCCATCGACAATTTGGGTCTGTGTCAAATCAAAGGTCGACGAGAACGGGCTATGGTTGAAATCGATAGACACCAGCGGCTCGCTGCACGTGCCCAACACGCCTTTCAGCGCGCCATTGGAAGCTTTCAAAATCGCTGCATTGACTTCTTCCACCGTAGTTTTCTTTTTCGCTTCGAACACCAAGTCAATCATCGAGACATTGGGGGTCGGCACGCGAACGGCGGTGCCATCAAGGCGCCCTGCCAGTTCTGGTAACACCAGACCGACGGCTTTGGCAGCCCCGGTTGAGGTTGGAATCATCGACAGCGACGCCGCCCGGGCGCGGCGTGGGTCAGAGTGCAACGTATCGACGGTGCTTTGGTCGCCTGTGAAGGCGTGAATGGTGGTCATATAGCCACGGGCGATGCCGCAGGTTTTGTCGAGCACTTGGGCAACCGGCGCCAAGCAATTGGTGGTGCAAGAGGCGTTCGAGACAATTTTATGGCTTTTTCTGAGTTTCTTATGATTGACGCCATAGACGACCGTCAGGTCAGCACCCGAGGCGGGAGCCGATACTAAGACGCGTTTGGCGCCCGCAGTAATATGTTTGCCAGCGGTTTCTTGGCTGGTGAAAAGGCCTGTGCATTCGAGAGCAATATCGACGCCCATTTTTTCCCAAGGCAGATTGGCTGGGTCGCGTTCGGCGATGACTTTAATCGCTTTGCCATTGACGTTAATGCCAGTTTTGGTGGCTTTTACTTTGGCCGGAAGCGTGCCGTGCACACTATCGTATTTCAGCATATGCGCGTTGTTTTCAATGCTGCCCAAATCGTTGATGGCCACCACATTAATGTCTTTGCGGCCGCTTTCGATGATGCCGCGCAAGACCAAACGTCCGATGCGGCCAAAACCGTTGATTGCTACATTCACTGCCATTTTATAATTCCTCTCGTATGACTATTCGTATGACTATTACTTAAGCCAGCGCGTCGCGCGCTGCGGCACAAACGGCGTCTGCCGTAATGCCAAAATGTTGAAACAATTGGGGCGCGGGCGCACTGGCCCCGAAATCATCCATGCCGATGAAAATATCTTGCGGGCGCAAATAACGATCCCAGCTCATTTGCATGGCCGCCTCAACGGCAATGCGAACCGGCGTGTCGCCCAAAACATCGGCCTTGGTGGCGGCCGATTGTTGCTCAAATAATTCCATGCACGGCACAGAGACCACACGCGCGCCAATGCCCTCGGCTTCCAGCGTGGCGCGGGCTTCCATGGCGACAGAAATCTCCGAGCCAGACGCCATAAGCGTCACTTGCGGGTCTTTGCCACCCGCAGCCAATTCATAAGCGCCATGGGCACATACATTGCGCTCTTCATAGGTTCGCACCGTGGGCAAACCTTGGCGGGTCAGGGCCAAGACACTTGGCGCCGTGTCTAATTTCAAAGCCAATTGCCAGCACTCTAAAGTCTCAATGGCATCGGCAGGGCGGAAGACGAAGGTATTGGGGATCACCCGCAAGGCCGATAAATGCTCCACCGGTTGGTGGGTCGGGCCGTCTTCGCCAAGGCCAATGCTATCATGGGTCAGCACATGAATGGTGCGCTGTTTCATCAAGGCGGACAGACGAATGGCCGGGCGCGAATAATCGGAGAACACCAAAAATGTGCCCGAATAAGGAATAAATCCGCCGTGCAAAGTCATGCCGTTCATGGCCGCTGCCATCCCGTGTTCACGGATGCCCCAATGGATAAATTGTCCGCCATAATTATCGGCCGAGACCGCAGCTTGCTCTGGCGTGCGGGTATTGTTGGAGCCCGTCAAATCAGCCGAGCCGCCAATCATTTCGGGCACATGTGGGACAATGGCTTTCAACACTTCTTCCGAAGATTTGCGCGTCGCCCAGCCTGGTTTTTCATCGGCCAGATGTTTTTTATAAGCATCGACGGCTTCGTCGAGACCCTCTGGCAAATCGCCAGCAATCACGCGTTCCATGCGGTTTTTGGTTTCCGCGGGCTGGCTGTTCAGCCGTTCTTCCCAGCTTTTGCGGGTCGAGGCATGGGCGCGCCCTGCTAAGCGCCAAGCATCAAGCACATGCGATGGAATTTCAAACGGCTCGGCCGACCAGCCCAAAGCGTCGCGGGTCAGGGCAATTTCTTCGTCGCCCAAAGGCGCGCCATGCACGCCGCTGGTGCCTTGTTTGTTGGGCGAGCCATAGCCAATGGTGGTTTTACACGCAATTAAGCTCGGCTTATCGGTTTCGCGCGCGGCGGCAATGGCCGCTTCAATGGCGTCTGTGTCATGGCCGTCAATGCGAACCGCGTCCCAGCCGGCGGCTTGGAAACGACCCAAAGCATCGCCCGACTCGGTCAGGTTCAACGGGCCATCGATGGAAATATCATTGTCATCATAAAGCACGATGAGGCGCGATAGTTTTAAGTGGCCTGCAATCGAGATGGCTTCATGGCTAATGCCTTCCATCAGGTCGCCGTCGGAGGCCAAAACATAAGTGAAATGGTCGACCAATTCATCGCCAAAGCGTGCGTTCATCATGCGCTCGGCCAGAGCCATGCCCACTGCGGTCGAAATACCTTGGCCGAGCGGGCCGGTGGTGGTTTCAATGCCGCTGGCGTGGCCATATTCAGGATGGCCTGCGGTGCGCGCGCCCAATTGACGGAAGTTTTTAATTTCTTCCAATGTCATATCGGCAAAACCGAATAGATAATGCAGCGAATATTGCAACATTGACCCATGGCCCGCCGATAGCACAAAGCGGTCGCGGTCTGGCCAATTTGGCGCCAGTGGGTCGATTTTCAAAAACTTTGTATAGAGCACCGTGGCAATATCGGCCGCGCCCATTGGCAATCCGGGGTGGCCAGAATTGGCGGCTTGAACGGCGTCCATCGACAGGGCGCGAATGGCATTGGCCATTTCAGCCAAATCATTGGCTGGCGTGGAAGTCGCAGATTTCACTTTGGTTTCGGCGGCGTCAGACATTCAAAATCCCTCATAATTGTCTCGCGATAAAGGCGAGACATGAACTTCATAAAACCTCTGCAAGCATGCCCGAGATGGCCTATGAATTACAGATTGACCCAAGATTTGATGGTCGCAATATGAGGCGCACAATGCCCTCGAGACCCGTCAGAGTCAACGTCAGAGTCAATCCCAGAAGCAATCCCCGAACCGACCTCCGAACCAATGCCAGATTCGAAGCGCAGAGTCTCGTTTTACTTGTTGCTATTGACGCGCAATCCCCCCTGTCCCTATGTTGGGGGAAGAGGGATATTATGCAAAAAATTCGTCCTGCTTTAGAACGCCTCAACGCGGCTCTGGATCGGCTAGAAGACCATCAGAAAAAAACCACGGCAGACGCGGTGGCGGGCGTCAGTCAGCTCGGCGCGCTAGACGAGCAATGCGCGCATTTGCGGGCCGAAGTGTCGCGTTTGAAAAAGAAAAAAGCCGACTTGGAAGCCAGCCAAACCAGAGCGGGTGCGCAAATCGACAAGGCCATGCGCCAAATCGACGATGTGCTAGGAGATGCTTAAATGGCCGAAATGACCGTATTCATTAATTCACGCCCCTTCCAAGTGGTCTGCGCCGATGGCGAAGAAGCGCAAGTCTCGCAATTGGCCGAAGACTTAGCGGTGCGCGTGGCGCGGCTGAAGGAAGGCAATGAGAAAATCGGCGATAGTCATTTGCTGGTGCTCTCGGCTTTGACGCTATGCAATGAGTTGCGCGACATGAAGCACGAAATTGAAGCCATCCGCCAAGACGTGGCCAAAGCCAGCGCCGCGCGCGAGACGCTGGGCGGAAAAATGGATGATATGGAAGCGGCGCTCTCGGCAGCGCTGGTGCTGGCGGCCGAAAAAGTGGAAGCCATGCTGCCACCCCCCGAAACACCTGCAAGCGAAACGCCAAAAGCCTAGCCCCCCAAAAGCTTAACCCCCCAAAAGCTTACCCCAAAGTAAAGTGGCGCCCCCGCTCAATTAAGTGTAAGGGTGGAGATGGAACTGCCCGACGCGATACATGCTTATAACGCTCGGGACCTTACGATCCTTTAGGGAGCTGTCCCTGAGGCGGGCCGTGGCCTGTTTCATACGGTGCCCACCTACTTATGTAGGTCTCCGGGGATTACGCATAAACCGGTTGTGGCGGTTCCGCCTAGAGATTTGCCAATGACAGATAAACAGACCCTTCGAAAAACCCTCTTGGCGGCGCGCAAACTTCGCCACGCGCAAGCGCCTGAGCTGGCGGCGCAAAACCTCGTCGAGGTTACCAAATCGCTCGAGTTTGCCACCGCGCAAACCATCGCCGCTTATCTTCCCTTTGGCAGCGAGATAGAGGTGCGTCCCTTAATGCAGTTTTTGGCAAGCCAAGCCCATGCGCTTTGCCTGCCGTTTTGCGAAAGCCGCGAGGCCGGGATGGTGTTTCGCCATTTCGCGTTTGGCGACGCGCTGGCTGCCGATGGCGTGGGCATGCACGCGCCTTTATCTGGCGCGCCGACGTGTCGCCCGGATGTTATTTTCTTGCCGCTTTTGGGCTTTGACCGCCAAGGCAATCGACTGGGGCGCGGCGCGGGGCATTACGACAAAGCGCTTTTTGCGCTGCGCCAAAGCGGCCCACTTGCGACCTATGGCGTGGGCTATGACATGCAAATGGTTGACAAATGCCCGAGCGAGCCGCATGACCAAGCCATAGACGGGGTGGTTACAGAGGCCCGCCTTTATCTGGTTTAACAGTGGATGCACTATGCGAATTCTTTTTCTAGGCGATATCGTTGGCCGCGCCGCCCGCGAAGCGGTGCTCCGCCAAGTGCCGGTTTGGCGCACGCAATATGAGCTCGATTTTGTCATTGTAAATGGCGAGAACAGCGCTGGCGGCTTTGGCATTACCCCCGATATTTCAGAAGCTTTTTTCGAGGCCGGCGTTGATGTGGTGTCGACCGGCAACCATGTTTGGGACCAGTCGTCGATAAACGGGTATATCGCCAATGAGCCGCGGCTTTTGCGGCCGGTTAATTTCCCCCCTGGCACGCCAGGGCGCGGCGTTGGCTTGTTTGAAGCGGGCGACAAGCGCGTGCTGGTGATTAATGTGATGGGGCAATTATTCATGGAATCGCTCGACGAGCCATTTGCCGCCATCGAGCGCGAGCTGGCCGCCTGTCCTTTGGGCGAAGTGGCCGACGCGATTATTGTTGATATTCATGCCGAGGCGACGTCTGAGAAAATGGCCATGGGGCATTTTTGCGATGGCCGCGCGTCGCTGGTGGTTGGCACGCATACGCATATCCCCACGGCAGATGCACAAATTCTGCCCATGGGCACCGCCTATCAAACCGATGCGGGCATGTGCGGCGATTATGATAGCGTCATCGGCATGGAAAAAGACGAGCCGGTCAACCGCTTTGTCACCAAATTACGCGGCCCCCGTTTTGGCCCCGCGCAAGGCACGCCGAGCCTATGCGGCGTGATTATTGAAACCGATGATAAAACCGGATTGGCCAGTGCCATTCATCCGCTGCGCGCGGGCGGGCGATTGTCGTCGGCGGCACCAAACTTCTAAGCGCCAAAAGCGGCGCGGGGCGGCGTTAAATATGCGGGCAGGGCTTTCTTCTGCGCGGGCAACCTTGTAACCTCACTGTATGATTCGTTTTCGGAGCTGATTAATGGCAGGCCATTCTAAATTCAAAAATATTCAACACCGCAAAGGCGCGCAGGATAAAAAACGCGCCAAAATTTTTGCCCGCCTGACCAAAGAAATTATGGTTGCGGCCAAAATGGGCATGCCAGACCCAGATGCCAATCCGCGCCTTCGCACGGCTATTTTGGCCGCGCGTGCGCAAAACATGCCGAAAGATAATATCGAGCGCGCCATTAAAAAGAGTGCTGATGACGCCGATACCAATTACGACGAAGTGCGCTACGAAGGCTTTGGCCCGGCAGGCATTGGCATTATCGTCGAAACCTTGACCGATAATCGCAATCGCACGGCCGGTGATGTGCGTTCTACTTTTTCTAAAAACGGCGGAAATTTGGGCGAAACAGGCTCGGTTTCTTTCATGTTTGATAAAGTGGGCGCGATAGAATTTGATGCCGATGTGGCCGATTCCGAGGCGGTTTTTGAAGCCGCCATTGAAGCCGGTGCTGACGATGTAGATAGCTCTGACGACGGCCATGAAATTATTTGCGCGGCCGATGAATTACATGCCGTGATGGGCGCCTTGCAAACTGCTTTGGGCGAGCCGCGCGGCGCCACGATTGTCTGGCGGGCGCAAAATGACATTGCGGTCGAAGGCGAAGCAGCCGAGAAACTATTAAAGCTGATAGACGCGCTCGACGATGTGGACGATGTGCAAAATGTCTATGCCAATTTTGATATTTCCGAAGAGATATTGGAACAATTATCGTCTGATTAATGCCGCCAAGATGAAGGATTAAATGTGAACTCGCCAACACGACGCCTTATCGGTCTGGATCCGGGTCTTCGGTTTACCGGCTGGGGGGTTGTGGATTGCAGCGGCACGAAATTGAAACATATCGCTAATGGCGCGGTGCGCTCGGATGCCAAATTAAGCTTGGCCGAGCGCTTGCTGCAATTAGAGCAGGGACTGGCCGAGGTGTTCGACCACTATCAGCCCGAATATGCGGCCGTGGAACAGACTTTTGTCAACCGCGATGGCGCGGCGACGTTAAAGCTCGGCCAAGCCCGCGCGGTCTGTTTGCTGGAGCCAGCGCGGCGCGGCCTATCGGTGGCTGAATATGCGCCAAATTTCATCAAACGCAGCGTGACCGGCGCCGGCCATGCCGATAAAAACCAGATTAAAGCCATGGTCTGTATGCTTTTGCCGCAGGCCGAGATTGAAAACGAACATGCCGCCGATGCTTTGGCGATTGCCATTACGCTGGCGCATGCGGGCGATTTTAGCGGCAAATTGCAAGCCGCCATTGCCCGCGCCGATGCTAAGGGAGCGGTTTTATGATTGGGCGATTGCGCGGACGCGTCGATGGACACGGCGATAATTGGGTGCTGATTGATGTCGGCGGCGTCGGCTATATGGTCGAGGGGTCGCCGCGCATGATGGATCATTTGCCCGCCGATGGCGAGGCCGTGAGCTTGGCCATTGAAACCTATGTGCGCGAAGACCAATTGCGCCTCTTCGGCTTTTTAAACGAAGAAGACCGAAGCTGGTTTCGCCTGCTGATGAGCGTGCAAGGGGTGGGTGCCAAAGTGGCGCTGGCCATTCAGGGCGTGCTATCGGGCGCCGAATTATCGCAAGCCGTGGCGGCGCAAGATAAAGCCATGGTGGCGCGCGCGCCCGGCGTGGGCCCCAAAGTGGCGCAGCGCATTGTCACCGAATTGAAAGACAAAGTGCCAGAAGCGCAATTCGCCGTGCCCCAAAGCGGGGCCAGCGAGGGTGGCCAAGCGAGCGAAGTCAGCAAAGCGCTGGGCGAGGCTTTATCGGCTTTAACCAATCTTGGCTATCCGCGCGCCCAAGCCAATGCCGGATTAATGGCGGCGCGGGCGAAATTGGACGACGAGCAAAGCAGTGTGGAAGCGCTCATCAAACAGGCCCTGAAGGAGCTGGTATAATGTCAGAACGCCTGCTCGACCAAAATGAAATCGCCTCGGATGGCGCCAGCGGCGGCGAGACAGACCATGCCCTGCGCCCGAAAACCCTGGCCAATTTTGTCGGCCAGAAAAAAGGCCGCGAAAACCTGGCGGTGTTTATCGAGGCAGCCAAAAAACGCGGCGATGCGCTCGACCATGTGCTGTTGGCGGGGCCGCCCGGCTTGGGCAAAACCACTTTGGCGCAAATCGTGGCGCGCGAGCTGGGCACGGGCTTTCGCTCGACCTCTGGCCCGGTGATTTCGAAGGCGGGAGATTTGGCGGCGCTGCTGACCAATCTCGAAGCGCATGATGTTTTATTCATCGATGAAATTCACCGCCTCAGCCCGGCCGTGGAAGAGGTTCTCTATCCGGCGATGGAAGATTTTGAGCTGGATTTAATCATTGGCGAAGGCCCGGCTGCGCGGTCGGTGAAAATTGATTTGCCGCCATTTACTTTGGTCGGCGCCACCACGCGTTCGGGCCTGTTGACCACGCCGTTGCGCGACCGGTTCGGCATTCCGATTTATTTAGGCTTCTACACGCATGAAGAATTAGAGTTCATTGTGCGCCGCAATGCGGAGCTGATGGGGCTGGAGATGAGCGATGATGGCGCCAAAGAAATCGCCTCGCGCGCGCGCGGCACGCCGCGGGTGGCGGGCCGGCTTTTGCGCCGCGTGCGCGATTTTGCCAATGTCGAAAACGCCGCCATTATTGACGCCAAATTAGCCGATGCGGCGCTCACGCGGTTGGAAGTCGATGGTCGCGGGCTGGACAATTTGGACCGCCGTTATTTGGTGGTTATGGCCGAAAAATTCATGGGCGGCCCCGTGGGCATTGATACAATGGCGGCCGCTTTGGGCGAGCCGCGCGATGCTTTGGAAGATATCGTTGAGCCATTTCTCATCCAGCTCGGGTTTGTCAATCGCACGCCGCGCGGGCGGGTTTTAATGCCCGCCGCTTTTGCCCATTTGGGGCTGGCGGTGCCCAAAACGGCGAAAGATGCGGCGGCCGATTTATTTGATGGCCCAAGCGATGCGGGGGCGACATGACAGAGTTAAGGACGCGCGAGGCGGCGCTGGCGCAACTGGGCTCACAGGCCGCCCTCCAGGGCGTGTTTTGCAAAACCGAGACAGGCATCCGCCACATGATGCAAGTGGTTATGCAATATGAAGACACGGATTTTTCGGGCTTTGTGTATCACGCCAATTATATCAAATTTGCCGAGCGGGGGCGCTCGAATTTTCTGCGTCTGGCGGGGGTCGAGCATTCGGCTTTATTGCAAATGCAACCGCCTTTGGCGTTTGTGGTGGGGCGTATGGAGATGGATTTTCTGGCGCCCGCGCGCATTGATGATTGCCTGCTGGTGGAGACGGTTTTCACGCAATTTCGCGGCGCGCGACTTTTGGCCGAACACGCGATTTCGCGCCAAACCGCGTCGGGCGATAGCGAGCCGATTTGGCAAGCCCATGTATTGGCGGCTTGCGTCGATTTACAGGGGCGCGCCAAACGAATGCCCAAAACCATGCTGGCAGATTTAACGCCCTATCAGGGGACGGCTATTCTGGCGCCTCCTAAATAGGGCAAAATGCGACAAACTTTGGTCACATTTAAAGCTTAATCAAAACGCAAGGCTCAACCCCGAGGCCTGCCATGTAAAGGTGAGAAGAATTTATGGATCCGGTTCTCGTGCAACAAACGGCGCAACTTGCAGCCTCTGATTTTTCGCTTTCGGCGCTTTTTTTGCGGGCCGATATCGTCGTGCAATCGGTGATGCTGGGCTTGGTGCTGGCCTCGGTTTGGTGCTGGTCGATTATTCTGGAAAAAACAGCGACGCTGCGCCGCGTGCGCGTGCAGGCAGATGAATTTGAAGCTTTGTTCTGGTCGGGCGAGACTTTGCAAAAAATTTACAAACAAGTTTCGACCAATGATGGCAGCCCGTCGACGCGCGTCTTCAATGCGGCGATGGGCGAATTTGCCCGCGTCGAAGGCGCTCAAAACGCCAGCCAAAGTTTCTCTCTGGTACAATTTGTTGAGCGCGCTCTGGGCGCGTCTGTGGCCCGCGAAATGGAAATTTTGGAGCACCGGCTTTTGGTTTTGGCAACGGTTGGCGCGGTGGCGCCTTTTGTCGGTCTGTTTGGAACCGTCTGGGGCATTATGAATTCGTTTCAAGCGATTGCCGTCAGCCAAGACACCAATTTGGCCGTGGTGGCACCGGGCATTGCGGAGGCGCTATTCGCCACAGGTTTAGGCCTTTTGGCGGCCATTCCGGCGGTGATTGCCTATAATAAAATCTCACATGATTTGGCTCGTTTCGGGGCGCGATTAGACCGCTTTGCTGATGATTTTGTCGCCCTCGTCGCGCGCCAAACGCCGCGCGGAAAAAAGGCTTAACCCATGCCTCCCATGCCCCCGCCAAGCCGCGCCAAGCGCCAACGCTATCAGCCGATGGCGGAGATTAACGTAACGCCGATGGTTGACATTATGTTGGTTTTGCTGATTGTCTTCATGGTGGCCGCGCCTTTGTTGAGTGTTGGCGTGCCCGTCAATCTACCCAAAGCAGGCGCCAAACCTTTGCGCGGCGATGAAGCCCCGCTGGCGATAACCGTATCGGCGCAAGGGCAGATTTTTTTGCAAGATACAGAAATTGCGCTGGAGAGTTTAGTGCCGCGGCTAAAGGCGATTGTCGGCACCGGCTATGAGCAACGTATATATGTGCGCGGCGATGAAGCGGTTTCTTATGGCCGTGTTGCCAATGTGGTGGCGCGCGTCAATGCGGCTGGCTTTGCCCGGGTGGCGCTGGTGACAGACACCCCGAAGGGCGCGGCTGCGCGCCAGGATAGCGGTAAATGATTTTGCGCCCCGATGTGTTGGGCTCTTTGGCTTTACATATAGGGCTGGCTTTGCTGGTGACCCTATGGACGCCAATGCTGCGCGATATGGATTTGCTGGACCAGACATTGCCGATTGAGATTATCACCATCGATGAATTTACCCAATTGATAGAAGATACCGCCAAGCCCCCCGGCCCGCTAGACGCGCCAGAGCCGCCACAAGCTGCGGCGCCAGAACGCGCGGCACCCGAGCCGGTGGCGCCGCCGCAAGAGGCTTTGCCGCTATTGGAGGCCGAAAAGCCAGCCGAGAAACCCCCCGAAGAAGCGGTTAAAGAAACCCCTTCGCGGTTTAAAGTGGCGCAACCAACGCCTTTTGCGCGCCCCGAAATTAAGCCCAAACCGCTGCTGGATATTGGCCAGGCCCGCGCTTTGCTGAATAAAATTCCGGATGCGCCGAAAGTGCAAGACGACCGAAAAGCCGACGATAGCCAAGCTTTGGCAGAGCGGTTAACCTTTAGCGAAGTGGATGGGTTTCGGGCGCAGATGCGGCGCTGTTGGTCGCCCCCGTCGGGGGCGCGTGAGGCGGCGAATTTAGTGGTCCATATTCGCCTTTCGCTAACCCCCAATGGCATGATTTCGGCCGGCCCCATTGTGGTCAACCGAAGCCAATTGGGCGACCCGTTTTTTAGAGCGGCGGCCGAAAGCGTGCTGCGTGCCATTCGTCGTTGCCAGCCGTTTAACATGCCCGTTGAAAAATATAAAAGCTGGCGCGATATTGAATTGACCTTTGACCCGCGTAAGATGTTGGGAAGCTAGGAGACTTGAAGATGAGATATATAAGCAAAGCGAAACGCCAGTTTCAAAAAGCGCTATGGGCCTTGGCGATTTTTGCCCTCTTGCCGATAGGCGCGCAAGCGGCGCTTAAAATTGACATCACGCAAGGCAATGTCGAGCCGCTTCCGATTGCGGTTCTCGATTTTGAGAGCGAAGACGGGGTCGGGCAAGATTTGGCCAAAGTGGTGATTGCAGACCTCGAACGCTCGGGCCTGTTTCGTCCGGTTGACCGCGAAGCATTTATTGAAACCCAAGTCGGGGTCAATGTTCGCCCCAAGTTTAAAGATTGGCGCGTGGTCAATGCGCTGGCTTTGGTGACGGGGCGCGCGGTTTTGCAAGGCGATGGTCGTTTGCGGGTCGAGTTTCGCCTTTGGGATGTGGTCGCGGGGCAGCAAATGACGGGTTTGCAGTTTTTCACCAAACCCGAAAACTGGCGCCGCATTAGCCATCTGGTGGCCGATGCGATTTACGAACGTCTGACCGGAGAAACCGGCTATTTCGATACGCGCATCGTCTATGTGTCGGAATCGGGGCCGAAAAACCAGCGGGTGAAAAAACTAGCGGTGATGGATCAAGACGGGTTTTCGCAAAGCGAATTAACCAGTGGCCGCGCCTTGGCTTTGACGCCGCGGTTTTCGCCCACCGCGCAGGAGATTACCTATCTCTCCTTCGCCAATAATAAGCCGCGGGTCTATTTGCTGAACATTGAGACGGGTCAGCAAGAAGTTGTCGGGGATTTTCCGGGCATGACTTTCGCGCCGCGTTTCTCGCCCGATGGGCAAAAAATTATTCTGAGCCTAGAGCGCAATGGCAATTCGAATATTTACACGATGGATTTACGGACCCGCGAAACGCGTCGCCTGACGTCGTCTTTAGCGATTGATACGGCCCCGTGTTTTGCCCCCGACGGCAGTCGCATTGTGTTTGAAAGCGACCGCATGGGCAGCCAGCAGCTTTATGTCATGGAAGACGATGGCTCGAACGTGCGGCGGATTTCTTATGGCGAAGGCCGTTATGCGACGCCGGTTTGGTCGCCGCGCGGCGATTTAATTGCTTTCACCAAGACGTTGAAAGGGCGGTTTTTAATCGGGGTCATGAAGCCAGATGGCTCTGGCGAGCGCATTTTGACCGAAGGATTTCACAACGAAGGCCCCGCTTGGTCGCCAAATGGGCGCGTTATCACCTTTTTTCGGGAAGGAAAAGGCGCCGATGAAGGTTCTACCTTGTGGACGGTTGATGTTACGGGTTATAATGAACGACCGATTTCGACCCCCGGGTGGGCATCCGACCCTGCTTGGTCGCCGCTTATTCGTTAAGTAAAAATGAAGGTATTTTGCGTTATCATGTGTTTCAGTTCAGCAAAGCATTGCAATTGAGCTGTTTTTGGGTATTTTACAATCATAATTCAGGCAAAACGTCTGAGAGAAGTCTTGAGGAGCATTCAATGGGACCGTCTTCAAAATCAAAAATCATCCTATCCATGGCGTTGTTAGGCCTGGTAATTTCTGGCTGCGCCTCGACTACGGACGGCCGTTTGCAAAATTCATCTGCGCCTCAAAGCGCAGCCACAACAAGTTCTTTGAACGAGGATGCGCAAAATCTGGTTGCCAATGTTGCTGACCGCGTTTTCTTTGCTACCGACCAGTCGAATATCGACGGGTCGTCTCGCGCGACTTTGCGCGACCAGGCAGCTTGGTTGAACCAAAACGCCTCTATTCGTTTGACGATTGAAGGTCATGCGGATGAGCGCGGAACGCGCGAATATAACTTGGCCCTTGGCGCCCGTCGCGCCAATGCTGTGCGTGACTTCCTCATCAGCGAAGGCGTTTCCGGCGACCGCTTGCAAACCATTTCTTATGGTAAAGAGCGCCCTGTATCGCTTTGCTCGGAAGAAAGCTGCTGGTCGAAAAACCGCCGCGCCGTTGCCAACATCCGCTAGTCTAAGCGGCATAAAATGAGTTTAGGGCGCCTTCGGGCGCCCTTTTTTCTTGCTAGAGGCCCGCAGGCTCAAAGCATTTGGGTTGCCCTAATTTTGACGTGATTAAAAGGCATAGAAACGACATGAAGTTGCTTGCAAAAATACATTTCCGCGCGGCCCTATCCTTTGTCGGGCTCATGGCTTTGGCCACGCTTGCGCCAGCACAGGCGCAATATGGCGCGTCGGCACCGCCGCAAGGCGCGCGCCCAACGAGCTTGTTGACCCCGCCCGATTCTGGCCGCGATGGATTGCTGGATGCCTCTAGCCAAGAGCGTCTGGAGATGTTGGAGCTGAAGCTGATGCAGATGGAGCAATTGCTGAATGCGCAAAATAATCTGCGGGCGCGCAATCAATCCAGCGAGCTGATGAAATTGCGCCAACGCATTGCCTATCTCGAGGCCCAAACGCCGGGTTCGGCTTCCACCCGTCAAACCGGAGATGGCGCCGCGGCAAATGATTTGACCGCCAGTGGGGCGGCTGAAATGCGCATGCGGTTTAACGATATGGCCGAGAGTTTAAGAGCCCTGCAAGCACATACCGACACGTTGCTTTTGCAAGTGCGCGCCTTGACCCAACGCGCGGAAAATAGCAAAGCCGATAATGAATTTCGGTTTCAGGCGCTAGAAAGCGGGGTGCGACGCGCCAATACGGGCATTTCGTCGACGTCTGGCCAGCCCGAAGTCATTGGCTTTGTGCGTCGCGCGGCTCCCGTCGAAGCCTTGAAGGGGGCTTCCGTAGCCGCCTTGACAGATGCCGCCGCGCCCTTGGTGGGCGAGGGCGATCTATCGGCCATGCAAGATTTTGGCCGCCAAACCCGCAAACCCTTAAAAGACCCAAAAGCGCTGTACGACCGCGCGCTGAAAGATTTGCAAGCCGGAGATTACGGCGGCGCGGAAGCGGATTTCACGGCTTTGGTTTCGCGCTTCCCAAGCCATAAATTGGCAGGCAATTCGCAATATTGGTTGGGCGAGACGTTTTATGTTCGTCGCCAATATAAGCAAGCGGCGGAAGCCTTTTTGGCTGGCTACACCACTTATGCCCAGAGCCAAAAAGCCCCCGATAGTTTGCTGAAATTAGGCATGACGCTGAACGCGCTGGGCGAAAAGAAAACCGGCTGCGATGCGCTGGCCGAGCTGGGCGCTAAGTTTCCCGATGCGTCGAGCGCCATTAGCAAGCGGGCGCAGATTGAGCGCAAACGAGCTGATTGTGGCTCCTAGAACAGCCGCTGGATTTTTAAAAACACTTTCTCGCCTAAAAGCCGGTGCGCATGTGGCGCTCGGCGTCTCTGGCGGCGGCGATAGCTTGGGGCTCTTGGCGCTGGCAGCCAAGGCCCAAAATCTTAAAAAAGCGCCTCAGTTCAGTGTGTTAACCGTTGACCACGGACTGCGCCCAGAGGCGCGCGCCGAGGCCAAACGGGTGGCAGCAGCGTGCAAAAAACTTGGCTTAAAACAAGTCACTTTGCGGGCCAAAGAAAAGCTGTCGGCCAGCGATGTGCAGCAACAAGCGCGTCTTTTGCGCTATCGTTTGATGGCCCAATGGTGCGCGCGACATAAAGCCGAGGCTTTGGTTTTGGCGCATCATCAAGACGACCAAGCCGAGACCGTGTTGATGCGTCTGGCGCGCGGCAGCGGCGTCAACGGCCTGTCGGGCATGGCGGAAAAACAAATTCTGAGCACGCCCGCCGGAGACTTGGTTTTGCTACGCCCGTTTTTAACTTGGCGCGGCAGCGATCTAAAACGCCTTGCCGAAAAATCGGGCTTGCTGGCCGAACAAGACCCCAGCAATCACGATCGCCAATTCGAACGGGTAAGATGGCGCCAAGCGCTGCCCAAATTGGCGGAAGCTGGATTAAGCGTCGAGGCTTTATCGGCTTTGGCCGAGACGATGCGCGAAGTGCGCACGACGCTAGACGCGCAATTGCTCACATGGCTAGAAACCCACGCGACTTGGCATGAATATGGCGTTTTATGCCTGCCGCGCGCGCCTTACACGCGCCTTGGGGATGCCTCTCGAACCCGCCTTATGGCAGCTTTTGTGCGCTATTTCGGGGCGCATGCGCACCCGTTAAAGCGGGCGCAAATGCACGCATTTGCCGCGCGGCCTTTAGATAGCGCAAGCGGCGGCGCGACTTTGGGCGGTGCGCAAATGCGCTGGCGGCAAAAAACCGTGTTTATCGGCCGCGAGCTTGCCGCGTGCCCCGCGCCCATGCCAATCGGCAGCCAAGCGAGCCTATGGGACCATCGATGGTTGCTCAAAAGCCGAGAGAAAGGTCTTTTTGTCGCGCCATTGGGGCAGGCGGGCTTGCAGGGTTTGCGCGATGGGGCGGAGAAAAATTCGGGCCAAAGGACATTGGATAAAGCGCTTCCAGCCTGCTATGCCGCTGCTTTGCCAGCGTTTTTCAAGGGCGAGCGATGGATGGCGTGCCCCACGATTGCGCCGAAAACGGGATTTTCGGCTACTCAGCTTGCTGCAGAGGGTCTGTTTTTACGTATTTTGAGAGGCGGGCAGCACTGGTAATGTGGCCAAGGCGCCCCTATATTAAGGTTAATCAAACGCGCGGAGTTTCGCGCGACGTGAAGTTAGAGAATGAAAAGGTGATGCCGTGAATGGTATGAGAAACATAGCTGTCTGGTTGGTCGTTGGCCTAATGCTGATTACCTTGTTCAACGTATTTCAAGGCCCTAGCGCGCAAAGCTCTGGCCGCAGCATTAATTTTTCCCAATTTGTCGCGGAAGTCGACGCGGGCTCCATCGCCGATGTCACCATCGAAGGCGATGCGATTACCGGGCATTATTCCGATGGCAGCGCATTTGCCACTTATTCGCCGCCCAATGACCCCAACCTCGTGCAGCGTCTGCAAGAGCGCGGTGTCTCGATTACCGCCAAGCCGGATAGCTCCAATTCGCCAACTTTCCTCGGCGTGCTGATTTCTTGGTTCCCGATGTTACTGCTCATCGGGGTCTGGGTGTTTTTCATGCGCCAGATGCAAGGCGGCGGCAAAGGTGCCATGGGGTTCGGAAAATCGAAAGCCAAGCTGCTCAATGAAACCCATGGCCGCGTGACTTTCGACGATGTGGCCGGCATTGATGAAGCCAAGGATGATTTGCAAGAAATCGTCGACTTTTTGCAAGACCCAACCAAGTTCCAACGCCTCGGCGGTCGCATTCCCAAAGGCGCGCTTTTGGTCGGCCCGCCTGGCACGGGTAAAACCCTTTTGGCACGCGCCATTGCGGGCGAAGCCAATGTGCCGTTTTTCTCTATTTCGGGCTCTGACTTCGTCGAGATGTTTGTCGGCGTGGGCGCCAGCCGTGTGCGCGATATGTTCGAGCAAGCCAAAACCAATGCCCCTTGCATCATCTTTATCGATGAGATTGACGCCGTCGGTCGCCATCGCGGTGCCGGTCTGGGCGGCGGCAATGATGAGCGCGAGCAGACATTGAACCAATTACTGGTCGAGATGGATGGTTTTGAAGCCAATGAGAGCATTATTCTCATCGCTGCCACCAACCGTCCCGATGTATTAGACCCAGCGCTCTTGCGCCCGGGTCGGTTTGACCGCCAAGTCGTGGTGCCCAATCCGGATATTATTGGCCGCGAGAAAATTCTCAAAGTCCACATGAAGAAAACCCCTTTGGCGGCAGACGTCGATGCGCGCACCATCGCGCGCGGCACGCCTGGTTTCTCGGGTGCTGACTTGGCCAATCTGGTCAATGAGGCGGCTTTGCTGGCGGCGCGGCGCGCCAAGCGGTTGGTCTCCATGCAAGAGTTTGAAGACGCCAAAGACAAAGTGATGATGGGCGCCGAGCGCCGCTCGATGGTGATGACGGAAGACGAGAAAAGTCTCACCGCCTATCACGAAGGCGGCCACGCTTTGGTGGCGATGAATATGGAAGCCTCGGACCCGGTGCATAAAGCGACGATTATTCCGCGTGGCCGTGCTTTGGGCATGGTGATGCGCCTGCCAGAACGCGACCAATTATCGGTCACGCGCGGCAAAATGAAAGCCGATTTGGCCGTCGCCATGGGTGGACGGATTGCGGAAGAGCTGATTTTTGGCCATGAAAAAGTAACCTCAGGCGCCTCGTCAGATATTCAAATGGCGACCAGTATGGCCAAAGCCATGGTCACCCAATATGGCATGAGCGAAGAAATGGGCCCGCTGTCTTATAGCGACAATGAGCAAGAGGTTTTCCTCGGCCATAGTGTGGCGCGCACGCAAAATATGTCGGAAGACACGCAGCGTCGTATCGATGCCGAAGTCCGCAAGCTGGTGGAAGAAGGCTATGAAATGGCCAAGAAAATTTGCCAAGAGAAAATGGATGATTTGCACAAAATCGCCAAAGGCTTGTTGGAATATGAAACGCTGAGCGGCGATGAAATCGCGGGTCTGCTGAAAGGCGAGCTGCCGCACCGTCCCGACGATGATAATAAGCCGCAAGCGGGTGGCCCGTCCTCGCCATTCCCGACAACGGGCGGCGCTGGCGTGGGCGGGGCAGAACCCCAAGGCACATAAACCGATGACGGCGTCTGCTGCGACGCAGATTTTTGGCATCGTCAATATCACCACCGATAGTTTTTCGGACGGCGGCTTATACCTAAAGCCCGAGGCCGCCCTGTCGCATGCGCGCGATCTCGTGTCGCAAGGGGCGCATGTGTTAGATGTCGGGCCCGCCTCCAGCCACCCCGATGCGGGCGATGTGTCGCCCGACACAGAAATCGCTCGTCTGGAAACGGTTTGGGACGACCTCAAAGCCCTTGGCGCGCCCTTAAGCGTAGATAGTTTTCAGCCCCAGACGCAGCGTTGGGCGATCGCGCAAGGTGCTAATTGGCTCAATGATATCAATGGTTTCCAAGACCCGAGCCTGTATGACGAGCTGGCCGATTATCGCGGACGATTGGTGGTTATGCATGCCGTGCAAGCCAAGGGCATCGCGACCCGCACGGCCTCGCCAGAGGGTGACATATGGCCGATTATTTTCCGATTTTTTGAACAAAAACTCGAAGCCTTTGAGCGCGCTGGCATCGCGCGCGATAAGCTGGTGCTGGACCCGGGCATGGGATTTTTTCTCGGCAATCGCGCTGCAACCTCGCTGGCGGTTTTGGCGGGGTTGCATCGGTTGAAGCGCGAATTTGAGGTGCCCGTCTTGGTGTGCGTGTCGCGCAAAAGTTTTCTGCGCGCGCTGGCTTCGCCCAATGACACACCGATTGCGGTGGAGCAATCTGGCAGCATTTCTCTGGCTGGCGAAATTATGGCGTTGGAGCAACAGGTCGATTTTATTCGCACCCATGCGCCCGCGCCTTTGGCGCAAGCCATTCGGTTGCGCGCAGCCATTAGCAATGCGGGCGGCAAGGCGGGCGGCAAGGCGGGCGGCGAAAAGTAACATATTGCAACAGCTTGTGATTTGGGTGCGCCGCAGAAATTAGCGATAACCGAGCATGAGCAAAAAATATTTTGGAACCGATGGTATTCGAGGCCGTGTGAACGGCGAGATGATGAACGCGGAAACGGCGTTGCGTTTGGGCATGGCGGCGGGGCAGTATTTCCGTCGTGGCGAGCATCGTCACCGCGTGGTTATTGGCAAAGATACCCGCCTTTCTGGCTATATGATTGAGCCTGCTTTGGTGGCGGGGTTCACTTCTATGGGCATGGATGTGTTTTTATTCGGGCCGATACCGACGCCCGCCGTGGCGTTTCTGGCGCGCTCTTTGCGGGCTGATTTAGGGGTGATGATTTCCGCCTCGCACAATGCCTTTGAAGACAATGGCATTAAACTTTTTGGCCCCGATGGTTTTAAATTATCGGATGCGATTGAGCAAAAAATCGAACAATTGATGGACGCCCCGGCCGATGACTTAGTGCCATCTGCCGAGCTGGGCCGCGCCAAACGCATCGACGACAGTCAGGCGCGCTACATCGAGTTCGCCAAGCGAACCTTCCCGAAAGACCTGACGCTGGAAGGCATTAAATTGGTTATCGATTGCGCCAATGGTGCCGCCTATAAAGTGGCGCCCACGGCGCTTTGGGAGCTGGGGGCAGAGGTTATTTCCATGGGCGTTGCGCCCAATGGCATCAATATTAACAAAGGCTGCGGCTCCACCGATACGGCGGCTTTGGCCGAGCGGGTGCGCGAAACCCGCGCCGATATTGGCATCGCGCTAGATGGCGATGCCGACCGTCTGATTATTTGCGACGAGAATGGCACGGTGATTGACGGCGACCAAATCATGGGTCTGGTGGCGCGCGATTGGCAAGCGCGTGAGCTGCTTTCGGCGCCGGGCATTGTGGCCACGGTGATGTCGAACCTCGGCCTTGAGCGGCATTTGCAAGACAATGGCCTGAGCTTGGCGCGCACGCAAGTGGGCGACCGCTATGTGGTGGAACATATGCGCCAACACGGCTTTAACCTTGGCGGCGAACAATCGGGCCATATGGTGATGTCAGATTTCTCGACCACAGGCGATGGCCTTATCGCGGCGCTGCAAGTTTTGGCGGTGATGAAAAAAACCGACAAGCCGGTGTCCGACCTCTGCCGTGTGTTCACCCCGGTGCCGCAAATTCTAGAGAATGTGCGTTTCAGCTCGGGCGCGCCGCTTGAGCATGCGGACGTGAAGGCCATCATTGCGGCTTGCGAGGTGAAGCTTGGCAATCAGGGGCGTTTGCTCATCCGCAAAAGTGGCACGGAGCCGCTCATTCGGGTTATGGCCGAGTGCGATGACGCGGCTTTGGTGCAGCAGCTTGTGTCTGAGATTGTCGACACCATTCAAACGGTTGCTGCGTGAGCGAAGCGAAGTTTCGGCCCGGAAAAGTCATGGTCGTGGCTGGCTCAGACAGCGGCGGCGGAGCCGGCATTCAAGCCGACATTAAAGCCATTATGGCGCAGGGCGCTTATGCGACCACGGCGATTTCGGCTTTAACGGCGCAAAACACCCAAGGCGTGCAAGATATCTTCGACGTGCCGCCGGCTTTTGTGGTCCGCCAAATGACCTCTATTTTGTCAGATATTGACGCCGATATTTTAAAAACCGGCATGTTGGCCAGCCGCGCCACCATCGAGGCGGTGGCCGAGGCGCGCGATCGGTTGAAGCCGCAATTGCCGATGATTATCGACCCCGTGATGGTGGCCACCTCGGGCGACCCGCTGCTGGCCGAAGACGCGATGGCCGCCCTTCATTCGCTGCTGGTAAGCGAGGCGCTTTTGGTGACGCCCAATTTGCCCGAAGCCAGCCTGCTGGTGGGGCGCGACACAGACACGCTGGACGACAGAAAACGCGCCGCCGATAAATTAATGGAGGGCGGGGCGCATGCGGCCTTGATAAAGGGCGGCCATGCCAGCGCGTCGGGAAATTCGGTCACGGATTTATTGGCTTTGCAATCGGGCATGCATGTGTTCGAGCAAGCCCGCATTGAGACGAAAAACACGCATGGCACGGGCTGCACTTTGGCCAGTGCCGTGGCGGGTCAATTGGCTAAAGCGATGGGGCTTGCGGGCGCGCCAGCGGACGCCAAAGGCCACCCGCCCGACGCCACGCTTTTGGCCGCCACCGAGGCGGCGGTCACTTACGTCCACCGCGCCATAAAGGCGGCCCCCGACATCGGCCAAGGCCATGGGCCAATTTGGCATGATGTATAGGCGGGTTTAGGCTTCCTTTACGGTTGTCAACGCGGCGGCTTGTTTCTAGTCTGGGGGCTCAATAAAAATAACGCGTCCAGCGGCCTGTCGTCTTGTGTCGTCTGCGTTTGGGGAGAACCCGATGAGCGAGAAAAAACCTCACTTTCGAAAATTAAAATACGACGAAATCGACGAGCTTCACTCGTGGTTTAAAAATCAAACCGATAGGGTGCTTTGGGCGGGGGCGTCTTTTTTGCGGCCTTCGGTGAAAAGCGAAATGCAACGGCTGATGACAATCGGCGAGGCCAAGGGCTGGAAAAGAGAGTTCTGGGCGATGCTGGCGCCCGAGACAAAGGGCCTCATCGGCACGTTTCAACTGGCGTTTTATCCGCCCGCCCGCCAAGCGACGCTGGGGCGGGTGGCGATTAAACCCGAAAGGCGCGAGCAAGGGCTGGCCAATCCTCTGGTCGGTTTTGCGGTCGAGCGCGCTTTTGGCCACAAGGCGGTTCATCGCCTTGAGCTGAATGTCTATGACTTCAACAAGCAGGCGATTGCCAGCTATCAGCGCCATGGTTTTAAGATAGAGGGTCTGCGCCGCGACGCGGTTCATATCGGCGGTGAGGCTTGGAGCTCACTCGTGATGAGCCAATTGCGCCACGAGTATGAGGCGAGGGTGGGGGCGTTGGATTGATAAACACTATTGAGAATTTGTGACAACGCGTTTCGCGGTCAACACGTCAACCTTTGGCGGAATTTTATATTCAAAGTTGGTTAAGGAATCGATCAAAATATCCATGTCTTTTCCGAATGCATAGACTACTTGGTCGATGCCTAGAACCGAGCCATCCTTAATTTTGTTGTTTACTGAAATCGCTTCTTTTTCATTTGCAGTTATCAAATAACTCAGTGCCTTTCGGTGGACTTGCCGCAGCATCATCCCTTCTAAATCAGCTTGCTTATAACGTTCGCGCAAGCTCGTTTTTACGGAAAGAATGATTGGTCCACACTCCTTGGTATACAGTACTAAGTCGAAAACAATGTTGGGAATAAATGTAATTTGAGTTTGTACGAAAATGGGGGTGATTTGATTTCGAAAAAGCAAACAAGAAACAAGAGTTTCAAATACGCTTCCATTAAGCGCAGAGGTGCCCCGCATATATTCGCCCCAAGCCTTTTGTAAGAATGTGCTTGGAGTAGACATTTGCCGCGTTAAAATATCGCTGTATTGCCGCTCGAAAATTCTTGAAGTATCGGATGTCTTCGACGGAAGAAGTCCAGTTTCTCTCAAATCAGTCATAGCGATGCCAGTATTTCTTTAGCGTAATCTTGAATGGCAGGTATGGCGACAGAATTCCCCAATTGTTTCATGGCTTCCTTTTGTGAGTTAGGAAACACAAAATCCTCGGGAAACCCTTGCATGGCGGCAGCTTCCTTTATCGATAATCGCCTAGCCTCACCGTCGACGATATAACCATCCCAATTATGGCGCCCAGTAATAGGCGAATGACGTCCACCGACACGGAGGGTAAAGCCGATATCTCGCGGGCACTCGCCGCCCAAAATATCGCTCATTGTTTTTTCTAGCTCACGTCTCTTAGGTGGGGAAAATTCTTGTCCGTTGGCGAAGCCCACCATAAAACAACGAGGGCGATGCTGGGGTAACCCATGGTCACTAGCCCGCACAATGAAACTATGAAAGGAATAACCAAGCTCGGTAATGCAACTCTCGATTATCTTCATCGTGTTGCCACCATCATGGTTTTTAATGTGGCGCACGTTCTCTAAGAAAAACGCTTTTGGTTTTTTATGTTTGAGAATTTGATGAATATTAAAAAACAGAGTTCCACGAGTGTCGTGGAAACCGCGCTTAAAGCCGCCCTGACTAAATGGTTGGCAAGGAAAGCCAGCACATAATAAGTCGTGGTCAGGAATGGCATCTAGCTCAAGCGTTGTGATGTCTTCATGCATCATTTCTGGGTTATGATTAACCTTGTAAATGGTTCTCGCGGCTTCATCGATTTCGCAAGCCATGACGCATTTTGCACCAAGATTAGATAGGGCAATATGAAACCCGCCAATACCTGCGAATAAATCAATAAAAGTAACAATTGGCTCTTTTTTTTGTTTTCTAACACGCGCCATTTTCACCCCTTTTGTTTGATTTTATTAGTAGGTGTATCCAGACGTGCCGGAATTCGCCTAGGTCAACAAGCAACCTAGGGTTGTAAAAAATCAGGTGTGTTTGCTTTAACCCACCCCCTTCCGTCCCCCAAAAAATTCTGCTAGCCTCAATTCATCAACGCGCGAATGGTGCGTTGCTGGGGTCACTAGCCCCTGTTCCAAAGCCGCAATTTGTATTGCGTATGTGGCTTAGCGCTTTTGCGTTAAGCCTTTTTTTATGAATTGCTGAAAAAATCCGTTCACTCCGCTTTGTTGGGGTGACGGCGGAATAAGGTTTCGACTGAATACGTCGTAGCCATTCTTTGGACTGGCTTAGTGCACCCCGACACCTGCGAAAGCGGGTGTCGGTTTTTGCGTTTCGGTTGGGGGTAAGGGTTGAATAAGGAGGTTTCTACGGAGGCACGCCGAATAGACCCTAGGTGAGAAAGGCGCAAACTGCCGTTAAGAAGCACGCGCGCTGGCCTCGCTCTGTTGCGCCCCCAACACCAAACCCAATCGACCCTCAGACATTTGCTGTCCCCCCCTCACCAGCTTGCTTGACGACTCTATCCATCCCCCCTATATCGATAAGTGGGACACCTCTCCCCAACGAGAGGCAATAATCTGAAAGGGTTACCAAATGACAGACTTGACCAAGCCAGACGTGCGTCCGGCCAACCCCAATTTTTCTTCCGGCCCCTGCGCCAAGCGCCCCGGGTTCTCCTTACAAGCTCTAGAAGGTGCCGTCTTAGGCCGTTCGCATCGCTCGAAACCGGGCAAGGCGAAACTGGCCGAAGCCATCGATCGCACTCGCGCGGTTTTGGGCGTGCCAGATGACTATCACATCGGCATTGTGCCGGCCTCCGATACAGGCGCCTATGAAATGGCCATGTGGAGCCTGCTCGGCCAACGCGGCCTCGATATTCTGGCGTGGGAAAGCTTCGGCTCCGGCTGGGTTACCGATGTGGTGAAACAATTAAAACTAGACGATGTGCGCGTCATGGAAGCCGACTACGGTCAGCTGCCAGATTTAAGCGGTGTCGATTTCTCCCGCGATGTCGCCTTCACTTGGAATGGCACCACAGCGGGCGTGCGCGTGCCCAATGGCGACTGGATTAGCGAGACCCGCGAAGGCCTGACCCTATGCGACGCCACATCCGCCGCTTTCGCCATGGATTTGGCGTGGGATAAATTAGACGTCACCACCTATAGCTGGCAAAAAGTGCTGGGCGGAGAAGCCGCCCATGGCATGTTGATTTTGAGCCCGCGCGCGGTCGCTCGCCTCGAGAGCTATACGCCCGCTTGGCCGCTGCCGAAAGTGTTCCGCCTCACCAAGGGCGGCAAGCTCATCGAAGGTATTTTTAAAGGCGAGACCATCAACACGCCCTCCATGCTGGCCGTGGAAGATTATCTCGATACCCTAAAATGGGCCGAAAGCACCGGCGGCTTGGCCGGCCTTTTGGGTCGCGTCGCCGACAATAATAAAGCCCTCAATGATTGGGTGGCCAAAACCGATTGGGTCGCCAACCTGTGCCAAGATGAAGCCAATCAGTCGACCACCTCGGTCTGTTTGCAAATCGTCGATGCCGAAGTGCAGGCCATGGCGCCAGACGCGCAAAGCGCTTTGGCCAAAAAAATCGCCAGCCTTCTGGATGCAGAAGCCGTGGCTTACGACATTGGCGCTTATCGCGATGCCCCGGCGGGCTTGCGCATTTGGGCCGGCGCGACGGTCGAAGCATCCGACCTCGCCGCTTTAACACCGTGGCTCGATTGGGCCTTCGAAACCGCTAAAATGGAGGCACAAAATGCCTAAAGTACTAATTGCCGATAAAATGAGCCCTGCCGCCGAGCAGATTTTTAAAGACCGCGGCGTCGAAGTTGACGTGATTACCGGATTGGAACGCGATGAGTTGATCAAGATTATCGACCAATATGACGGCCTCGCCGTGCGCTCCTCCACCAAGGCGACACCGCCCGTGCTGGAAGCCGCAACCAATATGAAAGTCATTGGTCGGGCGGGCATTGGCGTCGATAACATCGACCTGCCCACCGCCACGGCAAATGGCATTGTGGTGATGAACACGCCGTTCGGCAATTCCATCACCACGGCAGAACACGCCATCGCCATGATGTTTGCCTTGGCGCGCCAAATTCCCGAAGCCAATGCCTCCACACATGCGGGCAAATGGGAAAAATCGCGCTTCATGGGCGTGGAACTGACGGGCAAAACGCTGGGCGTTATCGGCTGTGGCAATATTGGGTCCATCGCCGCCAGCCGCGCTTTGGGCTTGAAAATGAAAGTGGTTGCTTTTGACCCTTTCCTCACGCCCGACAGAGCGCTGGAAATGGGAGTGGAAAAAGCCGAGCTCAATGAGCTTTTGGCGCGCGCCGATTTCATTACGCTGCACACGCCTTTGACCGATAAAACCCGCAATATTTTAAACGCCGACGCTTTGGCGAAATGCAAAAAAGGCGTTCGCATTATCAATTGCGCCCGCGGTGGTCTCATCGACGAAGCGGCCTTGAAGGCAGCGCTGGAAAGCGGCCAAGTGGCTGGTGCCGCCTTGGATGTGTTCGAAGAAGAACCCGCCAAAGCCAATGCTTTGTTCAACATGGAAAACGTCGTCTGCACGCCGCATTTGGGCGCCAGCACAGCAGAGGCGCAAGAAAACGTCGCCCTGCAAGTGGCCGAACAAATGGCCGACTTTTTGATGACCGGCGCGGTGAATAACGCCATTAACGTGCCATCCATCTCGGCCGAAGATGCGCCGCGTTTGCGCCCCTTTGTCGCCTTGGCCGAACAGCTGGGTCTGTTTGCCGGTCAATTGACCGAGAGCGGCATTGAAGGCGCAGAGATTGAATATGTCGGCGATGTGGCGGGGCTCAATGTGGCGCCGCTCACCTCAGCGATTATGGCCGGATTATTGCGCCCGCTTTTGGCCGATGTGAACATGGTCTCGGCCCCCGCCATCGCCAAGGAGCGTGGCATTACCGTGTCGGAATCGAAGCAAGACAGCAAAGGCGCGTTTGATAGCTATATTCGCCTGACGTTGAAAACTGAACGCCAACAGCGCTCGGTGGCGGGCACGGTGTTTTCGGACGGCAAGCCGCGCATCATTCAGGTGAAAGGCATTAACATTCACGCCGAATTGGCGCCCAATGTTTTATATGTCACCAATACCGATGAGCCAGGTTTCATCGGCGCTTTGGGCAGCGCTTTGGGCGAGCACGGCATAAATATCGCCAGCTTCCAATTGGGCCGCGAAAAGCCCGGCGGCGATGCTATTTCGCTGGTCAATATTGATAATCAAGCGAGCCCAGAAGTGCTAAAACAACTCGAGGCACTCGATCAAGTGGTGCAAATTCAACAGCTCAGTTTCTAAGGCTGCAAATATCAGACCCCGGGTGGGGCGAGAGGAAAACGCATGGCCAATGTAGTGGTAGTCGGGTCGCAATGGGGCGACGAAGGAAAGGGCAAGATTGTCGACTGGTTGTCGGTGCGCGCCGATGTGGTGGCCCGCTTTCAAGGCGGCCATAATGCAGGCCATACGCTGGTTATCAATGGCGAGGTCTATAAATTGTCTCTGCTGCCGTCGGGCATTGTGCGCGAAGGCAAATTATCGGTCATCGGCAATGGCGTGGTCGTTGACCCTTGGGCTTTATTGCACGAGATGAAAACCCTGCGCGAGCAAGGCGTGACCATTGGGCCGGATAATCTGAAAATCGCGGAAAACGCGACGCTTATTTTGCCGCTGCATCAGGAGCTGGATGCGGTGCGCGAAAACGCCAATGGCGGCGTTAAAATCGGCACGACGAAACGCGGCATCGGCCCCGCCTATGAAGATAAAGTTGGGCGTCGGGCTTTGCGCATCGCTGATTTGGCCGACCCCGATACGCTGGATGGTAAGATTGAACATCTTTTGGTGCATCACAATATGCTGCGCCGTGGGCTCAATTTGCCAGAGTTTGATGCGGCCGAGCTAAAAGCGAAATTGGTTGAGGTGGCGCCCCATATCACGCCCTATGCGGCGCCGGTCTGGCACCTGTTGGATGAGGCGCGGCGCGACCGTAAGCGGATTTTATTCGAAGGCGCGCAAGGCATTTTGCTGGATGTCGACCATGGCACCTACCCTTATGTTACCTCGTCGAACACGATTGCGGGCCAAGCGGCCATCGGTTCTGGCGTCGGGCCTTCGGCGCTCAATCATGTTTTGGGCATTACCAAAGCCTATACCACGCGCGTGGGCGAGGGGCCGTTCCCGACCGAGCAAGACAATGAAGACGGCCAGAAATTGGGCGAACGGGGCCATGAATTTGGCACGGTCACGGGCCGCAAGCGGCGCTGCGGCTGGTTCGATGCGGTATTGGTGCGCCAAGTGGTTCGCACGGCAGGGATTAACGGCATCGCGCTTACCAAGCTGGATGTGCTGGATGGTTTCGACGAGATTAAAATCTGCACGGGCTATAAATTAGACGGCAAAGACATTGATTATTTGCCGACCAATGCCGCCGAACAGGCGCGCATTGAGCCGATTTATGAAACTTTGCAAGGGTGGAGCGAAACCAGCTATGGCGCGCGCTCTTGGGCAGACTTGCCGGCCGAAGCGGTGCGTTATGTGCGCTATATCGAAGAGCTCATCGGCGCGCCGGTGACGCTGCTCTCGACCAGCCCAGAACGCGACGACACGATTTTAGTGCGGGACCCGTTCGAGGATTGAGCGACGATATTTTAATGCGGGGCGCTCTCGCCATCGATGATCAACTCGTTTTCCGAAGCCATGGCCGACGCCATAGCGGCTTTTAATTTTTCAAAAGCGCGGGCTTCGATTTGGCGAATGCGCTCGCGGCTCACCTCATGGCGATGGCTCAAGACTTCCAAAGTTTCGGGCGGGTCGGTGAGGCGCCGCGCCGTTAAAATTTCGCGTTCGCGTGGGTTGAGGGTCGCCATGGCTTGCATCAAAACCGCGCGGCGCGTGTTGGTTTCGTCTTCTTCGACAATTTGCGTTTCTGGGTCGGGGCTTTCATCTTCCAGCCAATCTTGCCATTCGCCGCCGCCTTCCTCGCCATAGTCGCCGCCGCCGCGCAAGGGCGCGTTTAACGATTGGTCGCCGCTGAGGCGGCCTTCCATCGACATCACTTCGTCTTCGCGCACGCCGAGGCGCTCGGCAATATCGCTGACTTGCGAGGGGTTGAGCGTGCCGCCGTCGATGGCGTTAATCTCGCCTTTGAGACGGCGCAAATTAAAAAACAATTTCTTCTGCGCCGCCGTGGTGCCAATTTTCACCAAGGACCAGCTGCGCAACACATATTCTTGTATCGAGGCGCGGATCCACCACATGGCATAGGTCGCCAAGCGGAAGCCGCGGTCGGGGTCAAATTTTTGCACGGCCCGCATCAAGCCCACATTGCCTTCCGAGATAACTTCGCCAATCGGCAAGCCGTAGCCGCGATAGCCCATGGCGATTTTCGCCACCAGGCGCAAATGGCTGGTGACCAATTTATGCGCCGATTTGGTGCTGCCAGATTTGGCATAATCTTTGGCCAGCTCAAATTCTTCTTGCGCTTCGAGCATGGGGAATTTGCGAATATCGGTGAGATAACGCGACAGGCTGCCCTCCGGATTGGGCGCAGGCGCAAGGGCGACGGCTTTCGATTTAGAGGCCGATTTCACTGCCTTTTTAACCGGCTTTAGGGCTGTTTTTTTATCGCTCATAGTCTTCATATAAGAGCGATTTATGGCGATTTAAAGACCGAAATGAGAATTTAAGTCGCCAGTTTTACTTCGGTGCTTTCCAAATCTGCCACCAATTGCTGCAAATCGGCTGGCAGCGCCGCTTCATAATAATGTGTCTCGCCGGTTATCGGATGTTCAAAGCCCAGCGCGGCGGCGTGTAGCGCCTGCCTATCGAGGGCGGTCAGCGCTATTTTTTGCGCTTCGGTGAGGTGAATAGCGCGGCTTTTCATCCCGCTGCCATATAATTTATCGCCCAGAACCGGATGGCTCATATGCGCCATATGCACCCGAATTTGATGCGTGCGGCCGGTTTCCAAACGACATTCTACGAGGCTGACTTGCCCATTGGCGAACTGGCGTTGGCGACGGTAATGGGTCACCGCATGGCGCGCGGTTTTGGATCTGGAGATGGCAATTTTTTTACGATTATTGGTGGCGCGCGCCAAAGGCATATCGACCGTGCCCGCGGCGGGCAGGGGCACGCCCCAGACCAGCGCCTTATACAAGCGTTGCATACGCCCGTCTTGGCCATGGGCGGCAAATTGTTCGCTCAACCCCCGATGCGCCTTATCGTTTTTGGCCACCACCATAATGCCGCTGGTATCTTTATCGAGCCGATGGACAATGCCCGGGCGTTTTTCGCCGCCAATGCCAGAGAGCGTGTCGCCACAATGGGCCAGCAGCGCATTGACCAGCGTTTGGTCGGGGCTGCCGGGGGCGGGATGCACCACCATGCCGGCCGGTTTATTGACCACCAAAAGCGCTTCGTCCTCGAAAATAATATCCAAGGGAATGGCTTGCGCCTTGACGCGGGTGTCGATAGGCGGGGGTAAAATCAATTCGACGATATCATCTTGTTTGACCCGCCAAGACGGGTCTTTTATGGTCGTCGTAGCCTGTCGGCGCGTCACGACACATTGGCCTTCTTTAATAAGCTCTTGCACGCGCACACGAGATAAATCTTCGCTAGCCATCGCCACACGGCGGTCAAGGCGCGCGCCATCCGAGGCGTATTCTACGGCGAAAGCCAATTTTTCAGGGAGTTCAGTCATGTCTCAAGATACCGCCATGTCGCCAAATAAGGCAAGTCGTGGAGAAGCCAAAAGCGCTTCCGAAGAAGCTATAGCACAGCCTTCGCCCACTTATGTGCGGGTTTTGCTGATTACCGTCATCGGCCTTGGTGTTTTAATGGTCGGCGGCGCGGCCGTGGTGATCGGCACGGTTATCAAACGCGTGTCGAACCCCGAGGCGGTGCCCAGCAAACCAGGCTTTGGCGAGACCGAGATTAGCATCCCCGCCGATAGCCAAGTCATCGGCGTCGACAATGGCGACACCCGCATTATCGTCAAATTACAAGATGCGGAGGGCCCTTTGCTTCTTCTTCTGGACCCGCGCAAAGGCGAAGAAAAAGGGCGCATTCGGTTGCGTCCACAAGCGCAATAATTTTCTCCGAGAGGTAAGCATGACCCAAATATCGATAGCCGTAAGCGTTATTTTGGCCGTTCTGGTCGCCATGGTGCTGGTCTATCAGGCGGGCAATCGCGAGACCTTAAGCGCCGCCCAATTTCGCGCCGACAGCGGCTATAGCGAGGCCAAATTAAGCCATGGCATCACCGCCTATCAAGTCCACGGGCCCGAACAGGGGCCCGCGCTCATTATCATCCATGGCGGCACGCTGGGTTCTTTGGCCTATCAAGCCTATGTGCCCCCTTTGGTAAAGGCGGGCTATCGGGTGGTGGTCTATGATCAATATGGCCGCGGCTTTTCTGACCGCCCCAAAACCTCTCTATCTATCGATTTAATGCGTCATCAATTGCGCGAGCTGATGGATGATTTGGAAATTCAACGGGCCAATTTATTTGGCGTCAGCTTTGGCGGGGCTATTTTGGCTCGCTTCGGGGCGATGCATCCCGAGCGCGTGTCGGCTTTGGCCTATCAAGTGCCGGTTATTGAAGGCGCTAGCGTCGGGCTGGCTGGCACGCTGGCGGCCATGCCAGTGGTCGGGCCTTTATTGTCTCGTTTCGTGGCGATACCGTCGATTATTGCGCGCGGCGAGAGTTTTGGCACCGACACCGAAGAGGCGCGGCGGGTGGTGGCGCATTTTACCAAGCAGTTTAACGTGCGCGGCACAGAACGCATGATGCGCGACTTGCTGCTCGGCGATGCTTTGTCGAACCGCATGGCGGACCATCAAAAAATCGGCGCTAGCGGCGCGCGCGCCCAATTTGTTTATGCGATAGATGACCCAGAGATTAAAGCCGAGCAAGTCGAGGCCGCTCTGGCTCTTTATGCCTCGCCCGATGTGCATAGCTACACTGGCGGGCATTTTTTCTCATCGGGGAAAACGCAAGAATTGGCGGCCAAGCTAGATGATTTCTTCAGTCAGGCAAAATAACCTTAAAAGGGCAGCCAACTGCGTTTCGGGCTGTATTTCACATAGCCGAGGCTGATGCCCACTTGATAGCCAACCCCCACCCGCATGGGGGCGACGATGGTGCTGCCGCGCCGCAAATAATGAAACGCCACGCCGCCAACGGCGATGAGCGACCCATCGACCCCGGGCAGGCGCTTGTGCAAATCTTCGGGCCTATCGACATTATACACCAGGGCGAAGCTTTTCGATCCGGTGGCGCCCATATCGAGGCCCAGCGAGGGCCCGCGCCAGTAAATTGGCTCTTGTCTGCCATCTTTAAAAATCAGCGTGCCGCGCCCATAGCGCACGCCAAACATGGCAGAGACCGACATTTCCTCGCCGCGAATAATGGCGCTGGGCATGCCATAGCGAGAGAAAGCATGGTCGACGACTTGCGCCATCGCTTCTGCTGTCGCGCCCAGATATTTGGCCGAGGCGACGACCAGACTGTTTTCAGAAAAATCTTCGATATTGGGGGGCTGTTTGGTTTCGGGCTGCGCCTGGGCTGCAGGCACGGCGAGGCCGAGTGCAAGCAAGAAGACACAGGCATACAATCGATACTGCACCATTTGCTCCCCCCTAGGTGACTATTTCAAAGCATCCTGCCAGTTATCGGAAGCGGCTGCAATGAAAGAAGGATTGTCGAGCCCGCGGTCTAATTTGGCATAGGTAAAGCGGCTGCCGTCTTGAAAGGTGACGACGCCGCCGGCTGCTTCTAAAATCGCTTGTCCGGCGGCCGTGTCCCATTCCATGGTGCGGCCATAGCGCGGGTAAAAATCGGCGGAGCCTTCTGCCAAGAGGCAAAACTTGTAAGACGACGCCGTGGCGATGGTTTTGGTGACGTGCAATTGCTCGATAAGGTCTTCGGTTTCGCTATCGCGATGCGAATAGCTGGCGATGACTTTCACGCCTTTTTCGGTAATTCTTTCGGTGCGCAGCCGCGTCGCTTGGGTGATGTCCAGCTCGCCGTCTGGCGCGATATCCAGCCGATAGGCGGCATCTGTGCCGCTAAAATAAAGTTTTTCATGCACCGGGGCATAAATCACCCCGGCCACGGGCACGCGGTCGACGATAAGGCCGATGTTCACGGTAAAATTATCGCGTTTGGCTACAAAGTCGCGCGTGCCGTCCAGCGGGTCGAGCAAGAAAAAAGCGTCGTCGAGCTTATCGGGGGTTTTGGTTGCGCAAGCCTCTTCGCCGATGACTTGCACATGGGGCGCGATTTTTGCCAGCGCGGTTTCCAATAGAATTTCCGCGTCGCGGTCGGCTTGGGTGACGGGTGATTTATCGGCTTTGGTTTCTTCTTTTACGCCGTTTTTAAAATGCGTCATAATAAGCGCGCCAGCTTGCAAAGCCATTTGGCACATGGCGGTCATAAAGGCGGGCGCATGGGGGTCGAAGCCCAGCTTCTGGATGGTCTTATCTGTCATAGGCCTGTGCTTAGCACAGGCCTATCCAAACAGGAAGTTAAACCAAACCGCTTTACGCCGAGCATTGCATCTCGTCTGTATTGACCCGATAGCCGCGTCCCCAAACCGTTTGAATCAGCGGTGTCGATGCGCCCGATTTTTCAATTTTCTTGCGCAGCTTACAGTTGAACACATCGATGATTTTCATTTCGGGCTCATCCATGCCGCCATAAAGATGGTCGAGAAAGCTCTCTTTGGAAACCACATTGCCTTTGCGCAAGCACAAGAGCTCGAACATTTGATATTCCTTCGACGTTAACTCGACCCTTGTGTCGCCAACGCTGACATCGCGGGCGGTTAAATTCAGGGTCAAATCGCCAAATTGCAAAACATTTTGCGCGTGGCCATTGGCACGGCGCACCAGCGCTTGCAGACGCGCCACCAGTTCTTCCATGTTGAAGGGCTTGATTAGGTAATCATCGGCCCCTTTGTGCAAACAAGAGAGGCGCGATTCGACTTGCGTATCGCCCGACAGAATGAGCACTGGCATATCGGTATTTTGTTGTCGTAGATTTTGCAAAACTTCATCGCCGCGCATATCGGGCAGACCTAAGTCTAAAATCATCACTTGATATTCGTAAAGCTTGGCTAACTCCAGCCCGTCTTCACCACAGTCAGCTTCATCGACTTGAAAGCCTTCGGCCTCCAGGGCATCGGTTAAAGATTGGGCGAGTAATACATCATCTTCGATTAACAAAATTCTCAATTTGAACTCCTACGTTACGGCTACGGACAGATAAACAACTAGGCTCCACTAAGCGCGAAAGGGGGGTCACAGACAAATCAACTTTTCGTGAACGCGCGTGAACGCTGTGTGTTCTTGTGGCTATGGCTTGAATTTTGCAGCTATTGCGCCCAAAGCCGAGGCTTGCGAGTTGCCCATCCATGCTATAGTGAAGCTGTTATGAAGACACAAGATGCCCTTTTTGCGCTCGACTCATTGCCCGATATCGACCTTCATATCGGCACGGTTGAGCAACGCAGCCAGCAGCGCGTTGTCATTGCCATGTCGGGCGGTGTCGATAGCTCTGTGGCCGCCGCGCTGGTCAAGCGTGCGGGCTATGATGCGGTGGGCATTACGCTGCAATTATACGACCACGGCGAAGCGATACGCCGCAAAGGCGCGTGTTGCGCCGGACAAGATATCCACGATGCGCGCTCGGTGGCCGCTTGTCTGGATATGCCGCATTATGTTTTGGATTATGAATCGCGTTTTAAAGAAAGCGTGATGGATGAATTTGTCGACGGTTATCTGGCAGGCCACACACCCATTCCATGCATTCGATGCAATGAGACGGTGAAATTTCGCGACCTGCTTGGCATGGCGCGCGAGCTGGGCGCGGTGGCCATGGTCACGGGGCATTATATCGCCACGCGCCAAACCGATAGCGGATGGGAAATGCATCGGCCTCTCGATTTGGCGCGCGACCAATCGTATTTTCTGTTCTCGACCACGCAAGAGCAGCTGGCGTTTTTGCGTTTTCCCTTGGCGCATTTGAGCAAAGAAGAAATTCGAGACTATGCCGCCGCCTTGGGGTTGATGGTGGCGGATAAACCCGATAGCCAAGATATTTGCTTCGTGCCAAATGGCGATTACGCCAGCGTGATAAAGCGCCTGCGCCCCGATTGCAGCCTGCCGGGCGAAATTCGCCACATGGACGGCACGCTTTTGGGCACCCATCAGGGGGTTTTGCATTATACGGTTGGCCAGAGACGCGGGCTTGGCGTTGCCACGGGCGACCCGATTTATGTGGTGGCGATTGACGCGGATAAACGCGAAGTGATTGTCGGCCCGCGCGAAGCTTTGGCGCGCGCGCGTGTGCATCTCGATGAGGTTAATTGGTTGGGCGATGCCGCCAGCGGGCCGATTGAAGTTTTGGCCCGTATCCGCTCGACCGGAGATCCGGCGCCAGCGCATTTGCATTTGGGTGAAAACGGCCAAGCCGATGTTGTGCTGTCGCGGCCCGAAGAGGGCGTCTCGCCCGGCCAAGCGTGCGTGTTTTACGCCAAAGATGGCGACCGCGTGCTGGGCGGGGGTTGGATAAAAAGCGCCTCTATTTCTTAATATGCAAAAAACGTGCCATTTCGGTGCGCTATAGGGTAATCTTGCGTCACAGGAGATTTCTATGGTGCTCGCGCCGCGTATTGAAATAAAGCAGTCGCAAAAACTGATGATGAACCCGCAGATGCAGCAGGCCATCCAGCTGTTGCAACTGACCAATGTTGAATTGCGCGATATGCTGGCCCGCGAGATGGAACAAAATCCGTTTTTGGCCTTTGATGCCCAACACTATCGCGAGGCGGGAGGCGCTACAGAAGGGAAGCCAGACGCTGCACAAAAACAACGCGCGGTGACCGTGCAGGGCACAAGCGGGGTTGGATTGGGGGCCGATGTGGTGGCCGTGCGGGTCGATTTTTCGGCCAGCGAACCAAGCGACACCGTGCAAAGACTAGAGCAAACCTTGGCCGATACCCCCAGCCTATCGGCGCATCTCATCGGGCAAATCGGCGAAGAGGTGAAGTCTCGCGCGCAAGCCGCTTTGGCCCTAGAGCTGGTGGGCTGGCTAGATGACGACGGATATTTGCGCGAGAGCGATGCCGAGATTTGCGCGGCTTTAGAGGTGGAGCCGAGCTTGCTAAGCCAAGTTTTGGCGCAGGTACAAGGGTTTACGCCAGTTGGCGTGTTCGCGCGCAACCTTGCGGATGGCTTGCGCTTGCAGCTTCTGGCACAAGATGGCCTCACCCCAACCCATGCGGCTTTGCTGGAAAACCTAGACCTATTGGGGCGTGGCGATTTGGCGGCTTTGGCGAAAGCGGCGCAAATCAGCCCGGAGGCTTTGCCGCCTTATTTGCAAACCATTCGGGCATTGGACCCGCGCCCGGCGGCCAGTTTCGACGGCCAAGATGTCGGTGTGGCCCAGCCAGATATCGTGGTGCTGGAGGGCGAGAGCGGGTGGCAGGCTTATTTGAACGAGGCCAGTCTGCCCAGCGTTTTGGTGTTGGAGCGCGATTGGGAAGAAATGGCGACCCGCAAAATTACCGACGACGAACGCAAATTTATGAAAGCCAATGTGCAGTCGGCGCGCTGGCTCCAAAAGGCCACGCAACAACGCGCCGCCACTTTATTGCGGGTGGCGCGTGCGGTTATCGGCCATCAGCAAGGTTTTTTAAACCACGGCATGATGGCGCTCGAACCGCTGGTGCTGCGCGATATCGCGGAGGTTTTAGAATTGCACGAAAGCACAGTCAGTCGCTCGGCCAACGGCAAGCTGGTGCAAACCCCCAAGGGGGTGTTTTACCTGAAAGACTTATTCTCGACGGCGCTGACGGGCAAAAGCGACACAGCGGGGAGCGGCGCGCGCGGTCGCAATAGCAAGACGGTTTCTGCGGCGGCCATTAAGGCACGCGTGGCGCAGGCGGTGAGCGAGGAAATAGCCCATGTGGCGCCCTTATCGGATGAGGCGCTGGTGGCGCTTTTAGCCGAGGCGGGCATTGCGGTGGCGCGTAGAACCGTGGCCAAATATAGAAAATCATTACATATCGGCTCGTCAGCGCAGCGCAAGCGCGCCGCCAAGATTGCGCGTGCGGCGGGTAAACCTGAAGCCAAATCAGAGGCGAAGCCTAGCTAAAAAGGGCAATTGCCAGTCTGCCTAATTTGGTCTATATCAAGCTCTCTCTTATTGAGGTTTTGCCCGTCAAAGCCTTCTGGAGCGGAGTAGCTCAGCTGGTTAGAGCAGCGGAATCATAATCCGCGTGTCGGGGGTTCGAGTCCCTCCTCCGCTACCAAAGCCCACCTCAAGACACCTTAGGCAACCTCAAGAAAACAGCCGATTTGCTCAATGATTCTGCACTTGTGTGGACTCGAGGTCAAGCATGGGGTTGATGGCGGGGTGGCATTTTACGCCAATCCACTGTGACACAGTTGTGACAAGCGTCATCATTGGGACAGGGCACAGGGGGAGAATCCGGAAGAGGCGTGATAGTAATCTCGGCTCGGATTTTTATAGCGCTAATTCTTTGCGGTTCTTCTTTTTCAGCTTGAAATCAGAAAAGAAACGTATACAACAACGAAAGTTTTTCTTGGAGTTTTGCATGCGTTTATTTTTCGCCCTTATGGCCAATTTTAGCACTTTGATTTTCGTCGGGCAGGCTGGCGCGTCGGACGCGCAAAAAGCTGAAGCCTTTTTTAAAAACAATCTGGCGCAATCGGCTGAGAATTATGTTTCAGCCCGCATTGAGCAGTCTTTGTCAGAGCGCTTTCGCAATGTCGAGATTGATATTACCGATTTGGATGGCGAAGATACGCGCTATTCCATCTTCACCGTGCAGCCGCTTTATGACAATCCATCAGCCGGTCGCGCCACCTTCTTTCAGGGCGGCATCATTGCGACAGATAATGATGACACGTTCAATCTCGGCCTCGGCCAGCGCTGGATATTGAATGACGGCAAGGTGATTGCCGGTCTTAATCTGTTTTATGACAATGAGTGGGATGCCGGACACGAGCGCATGAGTGTCGGTGGCGAAGTGTTGACCTCGGTCGGTGACCTTAGGGTTAACAGCTATACGGCCCTGTCTGATATGCAAACCGTCAATGGCGTTGAAGAGACCGCGCTGGATGGCATGGATATGGAGCTGGCGTTACCGCTGCCCTATCTGCCAAACACCCGCATTCATGCCAAAAGCTTTAAATGGGACGGCGAAAACGGCGCGGCGGACCTTGAAGGCGACACGATAAGCCTGCGCTCGGCTTTGCCTTTGGGCTTTAGCTTGGAAGCGGGCAGCGCCTCTTATGACGCCAATGCGGCCAATGATGCGGATTTTGTCTCGCTTTCCTTTAATGTCGCGCGCTTCCACCAACAACAATATGTGCAGCAACCCAAGCTTGTCTCGAGCCAAGCCTTCGCGCTTATCGATATTACCGAACGCCGCTTTGAAAAAGTGCGGCGCACAAACCGAATTGTGAAACAAGTGGTCACGCGGGTTGGTGATGCTCTGGCTTCCAATGCCACTGGCGGACCAATGCAACTCACATTTAAGGGTTTATAGATTATGCGAAATACAGTTCTCGGCCTATTATTCTTCACCTGTCTCTTTGTCCTAGATGCAAAAAATCATGCTGAAGCCTCATGCACGGCTGATCAGAATGGCAGGCTCACCGTGCAACGCACGCAGGGGGTTGACATGACCATTGCCTGCACAACCGATATTGAAGAGCAAGTTTCAAGAGTCATTCAAATAGGCGTGTGCGAAGGCTTCCCGCTTCAAAGCGGTATAACCTCTTTGGTGGACAGCATCATCCAATGTCAGAATATGTTGACCGCACCGGTTGACGCCAGCATTTCAATCGGGTCGTCACAAGCGGTCGAAGCCAATGCGCCGGCCCCCGGCAATTATACCTATTTTTACCAACTGGCTTCGGCACGTGGACAATATAAAGCATTGTGGCATTTTGCAGATGGCGTTTTCGGCGGCAATGGCGAGATGCCCGGGCAGGGGCAAACCGGCACATGGTGCACACCGCCGCCTTTCGAATATTCAACATCGACTATTTTCGATGGGATTTATCCCAGTAACTGCCAGAATATCGAGCCCGCCTCATTAGAGTTTTCAACCCTGTTTTTCAATAATGTCGGGTTTGCTGAATGGCGGGGTTTGATGTCTGTTCCTGTTGAAGGCGCTGCCCCCAGCGAGAATAATTATGAAATCGACGAGAACGCCTTCCAGCACGTGATATTGGTTGATGAGAATTTGAACATAATAACCAATGTTGCTGACAAGGGCGACACGGCATATGTCTTTTCCTTGAAAAAACTGAGCTCGGTGCTTGAAATTACGACCGGGGAAAATTTGACCCTACAAACAACACTGACCGATAAGGCGCGCGCGCCGATCGGATGCCCCGCTGCGTTAAACGCGCCCTGCCATTTCAATACGCCCTTTCGCACTTTGGCGATTGATTTGGTTGTCGAATAGTGAAGGCCAGCTTTAGCAATTAAAGCTGTCGGTTGAACAAGAAAGCGACACAAGCCATTAAAATCACGGCGGAACTGGAAACGGTTTCGCCGTTTTTATATGAGCCAATGGGCGTGTCGACAGCGCGAGGTGGCTCAATGACGCCGAGACGCGCCGCCGCTCCATCAACTCCAGGCTTGACCTCGAGTCCACACAAGTGCAGAATCATGACATTAATCGACTTCCTCGCTGGATGCTCAACGTATTCATTTAGTTGGATTTTCGGTTAACGGTCCTCAATATTGGGAATATGACGGTGAAACCCTAAGCCAACGCCGCCGTCGAATGGAAGAAGAGTAAAAAATATGGAAACAGCGGCAGAGATGTACCCTGAGCTGTCTCCACAAGTTTTAGCTTTCTAACCAAGTTGAAAATATACGTCTCATGCGCTCTGAAGGCAGGTAAAGGGTGATGGGCGCGCCCTTTCTGACCCGCGAACGCCAGACCCATTGAATGAGTTCTGTTAGGGCATAGGCTTCCTTGTCGCCTTGCGACATGCCCAACCATTTCGCGACATATGGGTTCGGGTGTTGGTCCCATAGATAAATCATACGAGAACAATGTGCGTGTTCATTGGTGCCGCGTGTGGTATTGGCAAGCCAATGCACTGTTTTGAACATGTTTGCGCCACTGGCAAAGGGACCCGGAGCCGGTTTCCGCGCATCATACCCTTTTCCGTTTAAGAACCAGTTTTGCTTGAGACAGGTCAGCAAAATCATGTCATCAGAAACTCCTTTTAATTCCCGAGATTTTAAGTTTTTCAACGCTATGGCCACTTTTTTGTCGAGCTTTCGCTCCTTTATCTTGCGAGAGCTCTGGGCTGAAGCGGAAAAGACCAAGCCATCAAGGGCTGAAATAGTTTTCATGGAAACGAGCTCTTTAGCTTGCTTTTTGAAGGCCGCCTCGGTTGCAGGGCAGGATTGGAGTCGCGTTTCTATACCCATTTTCTTTAGGTAAGGAAGAAGCAAGGAGCCCTGGGCTTGATAGGTGTAGACCGTGACGGAAACTCCGGTCGACAAGAGTTCCTTCGGCAATGCCCACATAAAAAAGCAATCTTCGAGACGATACAGGCAGCCAGCCTTTGCCGCGTGATAGATGCCGATATCGAGTGTGTCCATCACTGCTTCATGGTCGGCATCCCATTTCGCTGTTGGGGATACAAGACCCGATGGGGCAACTTTTGCATAACCGTCATTAATATAGAATTCTTCCCATGACTTTGGACTTTTACCGTCAAATTGCTTTGCCACCTCAGGGACTTCATCAATGATGATGTGATAGTCATCCAACAGCCCTTCGCGTGCCACTGCAGCCAGGTCGCTATATAGGGCATGGGTAGTCACAACATTTTGTTTCCAGATGAGGAGGTCTCTTAAGTGTTCGCTCTTCGTCCTATCGTTTTTCGAAGAAGGCTGTTGAAAGGGTACTTTCGCTCCTTCGATTATGCGCTCCACTTCACTTAACAGAGGTGTTACGACCAAGTAGTTTTGATGTTCTTGAAAGCTCGAGATTAAGTTTGTTGTTTTTCCTGAACCACAAGGCAGGTCAATAATTCTAACTTCAGTTGACTGGTGGTCGGATTGTGTTGTTGGGATACTGTTTTTCAATAGGTGCTCCTGAAATGAAAAACCCCCGAGTTTCTGGCTCTAGGGAAGGGTTAGTCTTGTTTTAAGAGTGTACTTTTTAAGCAATTGATTTAACTGCTAAAAATAGGGTTTTGATCCATAACTCGTAGATCAAACCCTTTGAGGTCCCATAGTGGGCCTCAATTCTGGAACCAATGGGTTCTATAGTGAGGGAAAATGAAAATTCTCAGGCACATCCTCTGTATCTATAGTTTGTGCAGGGATTTATAGGGGAATAGGTCACCATTTCTGGTCACAAGACCCACGTCTTAGGTCCAAAATCCCAGCAAAAATGTGAGAGCCAAACTCCAGAAGGGCCTCGACTGTTTCTCCCCCTATGGGTCAAGCAAGGTCTGTCAAAACCTAAACTACCCCGCCATCAACCCCATGCTTGACCTCGAGTCCACACAAGTGCAGAATCATTGAGCAAATCGGCTGTCTTGCCGGAGGCTCAAGGTATTCATTTAGTTGGACTTTCGGTTAACGCAGGAACGGAATCATAATCCGCGTGTCGGGGGTTCAAGTCCCTCCTCCGCTAGCAATTTCTAAAGAAATGGGTAGCTCCTTGGCGCAAGGCGCACCAGCGCCAACGAGTTGGCGGGTGCTTTTAGCGTCCGCTACCACGCTATAAGGGCGCGGTCGCGAAAGCGACCCCCGCCCGCCTTGCGCAAGCGAGGTGACTTTGCGAAGTAAAGTCATCGAGACGCTTTTTAAGCAAATCCAACCGGTTACCTCTTAAACAACTCTCATAATCTGAGCTGTGACCAGCGTGTGAGCGCGCCTAGGTGGTCACAAATGATTACCCCCTTGGGCGTTTTGCGACGCGCGTGATTTTCAAAACGTCTCAACTCAGTCGAAGCGCCAGTTTAATCCCTTCGCCTTAAACAAAGTCATATTCTTCCGGCGCAATTTTTTTGGTGCGGCGGTTATATTCCAGCCATGGCCCTGGCCAATTATTGGTGTTAACGCCCTTATCGGTCACATACCAAGACGAACAGCCACCTGTATTCCATACGCTATCGGCGCTGCGCTGTTCCATTTCATCGCGCCAATTTTCCATCACTTCGGATTTCAGATCGAGATAACCATAATCGCCATCTTGTAGTTTTTTTATGGCATCAAGAATGTAGCGATATTGGCACTCATTGGAATAGGGCACAGAACCGGCGCCGTGATTTGTATTCGGTCCATACATAATGAACATATTTGGAAATCCCGCGACGGTGGTGCCGAGATAGGCTTCGGGGCGGTCGTCCCACACCTCACTTAGTTCGCGCCCGTCCCGACCGCGAACCTCCATCGGCGCGACAAAGTCCAGAGGTTTAAAACCAGTGCCCCAAATAATCACATCCGCAGGCCGCTCCTCTCCGTCTGCATCGACCAAGCCTTGCGCCGTCACCCGCGGCGAGGCGCCGTGAATAAGCTCAACATTGGCTCGCTTGAGGGTTGGATACCAATCATTAGAGAATAGAGCGCGCTTGCAGCCGATTTGATAATTGGGTGTCGTCTTTTCGAGCAGCGCAGGGTGATCGCGAAACTCTTTGCGACGGAAAGCATTCGCGGCCGCTTGCATCGGCTTGAGCACCCATGGGCGGGTGGTGAAGCCATAGGTCAAAAACTCAAAAGCCCAGAAGAAAAACTGACGGCTCAAATTGACGCGCAGCGGAAAGCGTATGAAAAAGCGCTTTTCCCAAGCCGCATATTGGCGGTCAAATTTGTGCAATATCCACGGTGCCGAGCGTTGATAAATATCGAGATGCGCCGCCTGTTTGGCGACTTCAGGAACAAATTGAATGGCGCTGGCACCAGTGCCGACCACAGCCACGCGTTTGCCGGCGAAGTCATAATCATGGTCCCAATTTGCCGAATGGAAACTGGCGCCTTCGAATTGTTCCATGCCGTCAAGCTTAGGAATAGACGGATTGGAAAGCTGCCCGCAGGCAGATATCAAAATATCAAAATGGCGCGCTTGCCCGTCGCTGGTTTTCACATGCCAAGATTTTTTCTCGGCATCAAACTGCGCACTCTCAACCGCCGTGTTACAGCGCAAATACGGGCGCACGCCATAATCGTCAACCAGATGATTGAGATATTGTTCAATATCGTCTTGCGGCGCATAGCGGCGCGACCATTGTGTGCCCGGCGCAAAAGAAAAGGAATAAAGATGGGACGGCACATCGCAGGCCGCGCCGGGATAGCGATTGGCTTGCCAGACACCGCCAACGCCCTCGTTGCGTTCAAAAATAGTGAGGTCGGTAATGCCCGCTTCGAGCAGTTTAATGGCTGCGCCGACACCGCCAAAACCGCCGCCGACAATAGCTGCGGAGATTTTTCTTTTACCGTTTTTGCTCATGATTATCTCTCTCTAACTTTATAACACAGGCTAAAGTTAAACGAGACGATACGTATTGTCTATAAAAAGCGCCCGGAGGGCGAGGCGGCTTATTTGAGATATTGTTGCACCAGTGCATCGATATAAGCGCGGTTGACGGTTTCGAAGCGGATCAGCACTTTGTACCAAACAGCGCCATAGAGCGCGTCAATGGTGACATCAATATTGACGTTCTTGGCGAATTGTCCGGCCGCTTGTGCCTCTTCAAAAGCCTGTTTGATGAGAATTATTCTTGGCAAATAGACCGCGTCGGCCATGCGTTGGTAAAGCTTGGGGTCGCGATGGGCTTCGGCCAATATGCAAATTGCCGCCTGTCGGCAATCGGTGCGGCTTATTTGTTGCCCAAAGGCCAGCAAGGAATTGCCGAGATAGGTTGGCAGCGGCGTTTTTCCGTCATAAAGCGGCATGGGAGGCAGCAGGCGGTCACGCCATACTTCCAAAACAAGGTCGGCACGCGTCGGCCACCAGCGGTAAATTGTCTGCTTGCCGACACCGGCTTGTTGGGCAACCTTCTCAATCGAAAAATCGACATAGCCGGAGGAGCCGAGCAAGCCGACCGTGGCTCGCAATATAGCCTCATGCGATTTTGCACTGCGCCGTTTCTTTTCCTGAACTGCGTTATTCACCAAGCTGTCCCCGCTGGCAACAAGCGACCTATGCGCCTTTACGTTGCCTTTCATCATTCCAGAACAGAGGATATGCCGCGTCACCCATCTGGTAAAGCGATTGTCTGCCAATAAGATGGCGAGGAAAACAATGCCGACAAGCATTTCAAAACCCTAGCAAGCTCAGAATTCGGGACAGCAAAAAAACCTTGTGCTATCAAGCTTTCAGATACAGGAGATAGTCGTTAGGATGAACCTAGAAAATAGAGCGGAGCAGTGGGAGGCTTAAAATGACTTTGGATATTTCGAAATCAATCGAGGCATGCGCGGATTATTACGGCGATGACAAAGACGCCATGCGCGATTACCTGCTTACGGGTCAGAAAAAAGCGCTCGAGCTGGACAATCGCGGACCTATTCGGTTTGACGAAAGCTGCCAATTAGAGGCCAGCATTCGCGAGGCCTATTCGCGGTACGGGTTTTATATTTTCACCGATGTTCTCGATGAAGCGGAACTCGAAGATATTAAGGTCGATTTGGACGCGATGCGCGATAAGTTTCCAACAGGCCCAGACAGCGATGTGAACCATCGTGGCGAAAAGGCGCTGGGGGCGGGCAATAAGGCGTTGAATTTGGTCTGGTCAAAACCCTTGGGGGATCCGCTGGGCGGGTCTCAGCTGGCCAATGGCCGCCATGAAGTCAAAATGTTCGAACCCGAAGCCAAAGACGATACGCCCGCGGCCGCGCCATTCATTCTCCTCGGCTCTTTGCAGTTTTCCGAAGCCTGCTTGCGCGTCTATGGCCATCCCGAACTTCTGCAAGTGGCAGCATCGGTGAATGGCCCGGATTTTGCCCCCTTTAACGAGGCTTTATTCATCAAAGATGCGGGCATCGGCGCCGCCGTTTCTTGGCACCAAGACGGGGTGACGCATTGGGATAACCCCGAATTTGACGAGGATATTCACGGCTTTAATTTCATGGCTCAGGTTTATGGCAGTACGGCGGTGAATGGGGTTTGGGTTTTGCCGGGCACCCATAAAATGGGCAAATTAAACATTACGGAATTGGTTGAAAAATCTGGCAGCGAACGCCTCGAGGGCGCGGTGCCGATTGTTTGTGACCCTGGCGATGTCGCCATTTGTAATCGCCAGCTTTTGCATGGCTCCTTCCCGAATTGCGGGTTTGAACCTCGCGTGACCGTGAATTTTGGGTTCCACCGCCGCAGCTCTGTTCTGGGTGTTAATGGCGGCGGCGTTCACAGT
>Ga0233444_10000063_pt1 | contig 135066 bp, 124 predicted proteins | sample SI_124_October20_6_FD_182792 | JGI IMG/M metagenome (GOLD analysis project Ga0233444, IMG submission 182792) | Seawater microbial communities from Saanich Inlet, British Columbia, Canada - SI_124_October2016_10_MG | ecosystem: Environmental > Aquatic > Marine > Inlet | place: Canada: British...
CATAGCTAACCCCCAGAAGAGATTGCGCATCAACCTGCCCTTGCTCGGCGGCTTTGCGCCACCAATTCACGGCCTGCGCATAATCTTGCGGCACACCTTGGCCATGAAGATACATAACCCCCAGATTATATTGCTCGGGAGCATTCCCTTGCTCGGCGGCCTTGCGCCACCATTTCACGGCCTCAGCATAATCTTGCGGCACGCCTTTGCCTTGAGTATAGATTTGCCCCAGATTAAATTGCGCGAAAGCATTCCCTTGCTCGGCGGCCTTGCGAAACCATTTCACGGCCTGCGGATAATCTCCCTTGGTATAAGCCGCCCAGCCCCTATCAAAATCCTCTTCCGCATCCGCAAAAGCACTGCTCAGTGGAGCCAATGAGAGACATAGCAATATAGCAAGCAATCGAAAATATCGTGTCATAGCGTGTTCCTTATTGTTTTTATTGGTTGCCAGCGTAACCATCCCCTCCAGCCCACGCAATCAAAAAGACGCGGCCATTTCGCGAGGCTAACTCCTATATTCACTCGAATTTTGTGCCGAAACCAGCGACTTCGAGCCGCGCCTTGGCAATTATCCCCCCCTCGCCTAGCCGCCCTTGCCTAAAATTTGCGCAGCTGCCTATATTTTCATCATGGCCATATCGCGATTGGCAAAACCGCCTGCCTTTTCGCGTCATCTTGCGGCGGCGTGATTTTGGCACGAATATTGCATACAATAAGCAATCAATCAGTCACGATATTGTGCGCAGGAGAGAAACGATGAAAAAAATTGAAGCCATTATCAAGCCGTTCAAATTAGACGAAGTAAAAGACGCCCTGCAAGAAGCCGGCGTGCAAGGCATTACCGTGGTCGAAGCCAAAGGTTTCGGCCGTCAAAAGGGCCACACCGAGTTGTATCGTGGCGCCGAATATGTTGTCGACTTTTTGCCGAAAGTAAAACTCGAAGTGGTGGTCGCCGACGACCAGCTCGAGGGTGCCATTGGCGCCATTAAAGCCGCCGCCGAAACCGGCCGCATTGGCGATGGTAAAATCTTCGTCTCGGAAATTTCGCAAGCCATACGTATCCGTACTGGCGAAATCGGCGACGAAGCCCTATAAGACGCTTAACAAAGATTACGATTCACTGACCCGTTTTTGGAGATTACAAATGTCAGATGCAGCTACCGTTCAAAAAATGATCAAGGACAATGATGTCCAATATGTCGACGTTCGCTTTACCGACCCGCGCGGGAAAATGCAGCACTTGACGCTCGATATCGACCTCGTCGATGACGATTTCTTCGCCGAAGGCACAATGTTCGACGGCTCCTCCATTGCGGGCTGGAAAGCCATTAACGAGTCCGACATGGTGCTCATGCCAGATTGCTCGACCGCCCGCCTAGACCCGTTCTACGCACAGCAAACGCTGACTTTGTTCTGCAATATTCTCGAGCCAAATTCACGCGAAGCCTATAATCGCGACCCCCGCTCGACCTCGCTTCGCGCCGAAGAATATCTTAAATCAACCGGCATTGGCGACACGGTTTACTTCGGCCCCGAAGCCGAATTCTTTGTCTTCGACGACGTGCGCTTCTCCAACGAGCCTTACAACACAGGCTTTGCGCTCGATAGCGTAGAGCTGCCAGACAATTCCGGCACCGAATATGAAGCCGGCAACATGGGTCACCGTCCGCGCACCAAGGGCGGCTATTTCCCCGTCAACCCAATCGACAGCGGCCAAGACCTACGCGGCGAAATGCTCGGCGTGATGAAAGACATGGGACTCAAAGTTGAAAAGCATCACCACGAAGTGGCGGCCGCGCAACACGAGCTGGGCCTGAAATTCGGCACCATGACAAGCATCGCCGATGACCTGCAATTGTATAAATATGTGGTGCATAATGTGGCCCACGCCTATGGCAAATCCGCCACCTTTATGCCAAAGCCAGTGGCTGGCGATAATGGCACAGGCATGCACTGTCACCAGTCGATTTGGAAAGACGGCAAGCCGCTTTTCGCTGGCGACAAATATGCCGACCTCAGCCAAGATTGCCTCTATTACATCGGCGGCATCATCAAACATGCCCGCGCGTTGAACGCTTTGACCAATCCATCCACCAACTCCTACAAGCGTCTCATCCCGGGTTTTGAAGCACCGGTTCTTCTGGCCTATTCGGCGCGTAACCGCTCCGCTTCTTGCCGCATTCCATTTGCCACTTCGGCACCTGGCAAGCGTGTGGAAATTCGTTTCCCAGACCCGACCGCCAATCCGTATCTGGCATTCAGCGCCATGTTGATGGCCGGCCTTGACGGTATCGAAAACAAAATCGATCCGGGCGAAGCGATGGATAAAGATCTATATGAATTGCCACCCGAAGAGCTGGCCAATGTTCCACAAGTCTGTGGTTCCTTGCGCGAAGCTCTGGTGGCTTTGGACGAAGACCGTGACTTCCTGAAAAAAGGCAATGTTATGGACGACGACCAAATCGACGCCTATCTGGAACTGAAGTGGGAAGAAGTTTATCGCTTCGAGCACACGCCGCATCCAGTAGAGTTCGACATGTATTACAGCGTCTAAGCTTTAGACGACACGAGATGCTGGTGCGTTCCACGACGCGCCAACAGGGCGGCTCCTCAGCAATGAGGGGCCGTTTGTCGTTTGGGGGTAAATGAGAAGCGACGTGGCTAGATATGTTTACTTAGGTTTGATTTTCACATAGCTTGAAAACGTGCCAACAAAGTTGAGCTGCCAAATAATAAAAATAATGGGAAGAAAAATGGTGTTTTTTACCGAGCCGCTCCAGTCCGACAACGATATTGTTACCGTCTATGGGTTAATCGACCCTTACAAGCGATGGTTTAAAGCCAACGAAAAAGTGCTTTATTGTGCAGTGCGGAACCAAGAATCTCAAATCTCTTTGGCAGAAAACAAACTAACCAGAAGCCTAAGAATACGCCGATGGCTCGATGCTGTGAACATAGTATCTTCCATCATACTGAGCGGTCTGCTGTTCAGCATTACTTTGGCTGGGCCAGTATCAGGCCTCTACTTAGAAGCCAAACTTCCCAGCATTTATTACGAATATAGTTATCTAGTTCTCCCTATATACCTATTGTCAATTATGCCTATGGGTATCGCCATATTAGGCATAATGAGCAAAATAAAAGGTGATAATCCTTATTCCCATACTCGCGATGGCGAGGGTATATTTAAGGCAATCATTTTCGGAGCAGCGTGGATACCATTCTTGACAATTATGACTTGGGGACTGATGGGCTGGGGAGTTTATCAAACTCTAGACATGATTATCGGGCGTTTTTTCTTTGAGACGCGATTGAGTTCAGACCTAGAGTAACAAATATTTTTACTGATAAAAATCAGGTGCTTTTTTCAGCGTGCGAGCCAATTCCATATCGTGCTCAATCCACAAGCTGGCGCCTGTTTCGGCCAGCAGGGTCTCGAGTTTGTCCATCGAGCTATGCGTGTCTTCGACGTCATGGTTAAACACAGGCACGGATTTCAGCTCGCGCGACCGTTTGAAATGATACAGATCGCCCGATAAAACCAGCTTGCCCGTCTCCTGCATATCCAGCGCTAACGCCATATGGCCCGGCGTGTGGCCTGGAAGCGAGATTAAGCGCACTTTGCCATCACCGAACACATCATGGTCACCATCGAGAACTTGCGTCTCGGCGGCTTCGAGCGCGCTATAATATTGCGGCACAAAAGCTGGATTGGCTCTCTCGCCAAACGCCACTTCGTGCTCGCTGCGCTGCACCAGCCAGGTGGCGCCCGCAAACAGGTTGGCCGCGCCAATATGGTCAAAATGCAAATGCGAGAGCGCGATATAATCGACATCGGCCGGCGTGATATCCACGCCCGCCAATTGGTCTACCAGCGACACCGCATACTCGACATAGGCCCCCGGAAGCGCCGCTAAATCGACTTTGCCCGCGCCCACGAAATCGAGCGGCAGCCCCGCCTCCCACAACATGGATTTGCCTTTATGTTGTATCAGGTAACACGGCACAAACAGCGTGCGCACGGGCGTGTCGTCATTGGTCAGGCCGAAGCCTGCAATGTTTTTCAGCGTCAGCGAACCGCAATCCATGACAAATAATTTGGGCCCTTGATTTTGCGGGCTACAGGCGGCCAAAGTGGCGGCAAATAGCAAAGCCGCAACGCCTTGTTTCCATTTATTTGTCATGGCGTGTCCTCTCGGATTATTTGCCCTGCCAATAAGCATTATAGGCAGCGGCGGCTTTTTTCTCTTCGGATTGATAGCTCGTGAAAGCTTTGAAGACGCCAAGGTTTAAATCTGGCTCTTCGCCGCGGCCCATGCGGAGCAATTGAATGCACCACCAGCCTTGTTGTCCCCAGCCGTTCATCGCGGCAAACAAACGAAATGGCGAGTTCAGCCCCAAAATCGGACGCAAAAACTTCGGCCCAATTTCCATGCTTTTTTCAAAGATGGTCGTGGTTTCTACTTCGCCCGACAGTAGCTTATTGACCACCTGCGTATCGACACAAAGCGGGCGACCAATGCCCACCATATCGCAAGCATCGGAGCCCAAAGCGGCATCCATGCCGGCCCGCGAACGGAAACCGCCCGTCACCATCATCGGCCCTTTAAACACGGCGCGAATGTCTTTCGCATAATCGAGGAAATAAGCCTCGCGAGCCACTGTGCTTTCGCGCAAAGCTTCCGCCCGGTCGGGATTGAGCGTCAGATTATCGAGGCCCACCAATTTGGGCTGCTCGTAAGTGCCGCCCGAAACTTCCAGCAAGTCTAGCCCTTCGTCGTTCAACCAAGTGGCCACCTGAATAGACTCCTCATGGGTGAAACCGCCCTTTTGGAAATCTGCCGAATTGAGTTTCAAGGAAACGGGGAAATTTTTGCCAACCGCCTTGCGCACGGCGCGCAAGACTTCGAGCAGTAAGCGCGCGCGGTTTTCTAGACTGCCGCCCCATTGGTCGTCTCTTGTGTTGACGTCTGGCGATAGAAACTCAGAGATTAAATAGCCGTGCGCGCCATGGATTTGCACGCCGGTAAATCCGGTTTCTTTGGCCGTCGCGGCCGCATGGGCAAAGCGTTGGATGACGTCGAGAATTTCGTCATGGGTCAGCGGGCGCGGCTTGCCGAAAGCGGCCCCTGGCATTTGCAATTGCACATCGCTCGGGCCCACCGGCGTGGGCGCGACGGCGGCGGGTGTTTGGCGGCCGGCGTGCGAGATTTGCATCCAAAGATGGGTGTTGTTTTTGGTTCCCGCTTTGGCAAAAGCTTTCAGGCTGGCCAATTGCGCTTTGGTTTGTTTGCCTTCGATAACCACATTGCCCGGGCGCTCGAGATAGCGATGGTCGACTTGCACATTGCCGGTTAGCAAAATGCCCGAGCCGCCTTCTGCCCAACGCCCATACAGAGTTTTATGTTTTTTGGTGGCGCGATTGCGCTCGTCTGCCAGACCTTCTGTCATCGCCGCTTTGCAAATGCGATTTTTAATTTCAACGCCGCAAGGTAGCTTTAAACTTGATTCAATATTTGCCGATGCCATTTTGTTACTCCAATTTTTTGACTGTGGGCTACACTAACCACTGATTCGATAAGTTCAAGTGTGGAGTGCCCCATGGCATCGGAAGATTTATTTGGCGACCAGCCCGTTGCTGCGGCCAAAAAGGCCAGCTCGAAAGCCGCTAAAAAAGCGGAGAAGACAGAAAAAACCTATTCCGCTGCCGACATTGAGGTATTGGAAGGGCTAGAGCCCGTTCGGCGTCGCCCGGGCATGTATATCGGCGGCACCGACGGCCGCGCCATGCACCATTTATTTGCCGAGGTCATCGATAACTCGATGGATGAAGCGGTGGCAGGATATGCCAGCTTTATTGAAGTCGAAGTAATGGCCGACAATCGCTTGTCCATTCGCGATAATGGCCGCGGTATTCCGGTAGACCCGCACCCTAAGTTTAAAGATAAATCAGCTCTTGAAGTGATTATGACGACGCTGCACGCCGGCGGTAAATTTGGCGGCGATGCTTATGATACATCGGGCGGCTTGCACGGCGTGGGCGTCTCGGTGGTCAATGCGCTGTCGTCTGAATTAATTGTCGATGTCACGCGCGATCAGATTGCCTATCAGCAAATCTTTTCGCGCGGCGAACCGACCGGCAAGATACAAAAACTCGGCGAGGCCAAAAACAAACGCGGCACCACGGTTACCTTTACGCCCGACACGGAAATTTTCGGGAAAATTCATTTCGACCCGGCCCGTCTTTACGCCATGGCCAAAGCCAAAGCCTATTTGTTCGGCGGCGTGGAAATTCGCTGGAAGTGCGACCCCGCCCTAATTAAAGACGAGGCCAAATGCCCGCCCGAAGACGTGTTGAAATTCCCCAATGGTCTGCAAGATTATTTGGCCGAGCAAATCGGCGGACGCACGGTTGTGACGCCCAAACCTTTTGCTGGCAAAGTGAAAAAAGACGGCGGCCATGGCAGCGTCGAATGGGCGGTCACATGGGTGGCGGCGGGACTTGGCGATGCCGATGGCATGTCGGCCAGCTATTGCAACACCGTGCCAACGCCTGAAGGCGGCACCCATGAACAAGGCATGCGCGCCGCTTTAACCAAAGGGCTGAAAGCCTATGGCGAGCGCATTAACAATAAAAAAGCCAGCATTCTGACGGCCGAAGATGTTATCGGCACGGCGGCCGCCTTTGTTTCTGTGTTTATCCGCGAGCCAGAGTTTCAGGGCCAGACCAAAGATAAATTGGCCACGCCCGAAGCCGCGAAAATTGTCGAAACCACCTTGCGCGACCATTTCGAACATTATCTAACCTCGGCGCCAGCCGATGCCGATAAATTGCTCGGCTGGGTAATCGACCGCGCCGAAGAACGCGTGCGCCGTCGCCAAGAACGCGACGTCAATCGCAAGACCGCGGTTCGCAAATTGCGCCTGCCGGGCAAGCTTGCCGATTGCTCGCAAAAATCATCCGAAGGCTCTGAAATTTTCATCGTCGAGGGCGACAGCGCGGGCGGCAGTGCCAAACAGGGGCGCAATCGGCGCAATCAAGCGGTATTGCCTTTGCGCGGTAAAATTTTAAACGTCGCCAATGCCACCACTGCCAAAATGCAGCAAAGCCAACAAATTGGCGACCTCGTCTTGGCGCTGGGATGTGGCATGGGGGCGTCTTACGACAATGCGCGCCTGCGCTATGAGAAAGTCATCATCATGACCGATGCCGACGTCGATGGCGCCCATATCGCGGCGCTGCTGGTGACGTTTTTCCATGAGCAAATGCCAGAGCTTATTGAGAACGGCCATTTATATATCGCCGTGCCGCCGCTATATCGATTGGCCCAGGGTGCGAAAACCTTTTATGCGCGCGACGATGAGCATCGGGAAGAATTATTGCAAACCGAATTTCGCGCCAATGCGAAAGTCGACATCAGCCGCTTTAAAGGGCTCGGCGAAATGCTGCCCGCCCAATTGAAAGAAACCACCATGATGCCCGGCTCGCGCACGCTTTTGCAGGTGCATATTCCAGATGACGAAGCCAAAGCCACGGCGCAGACGGTCACTGATTTAATGGGCAGCAAACCCGAATTGCGCTTTAAATTCATCCAAGAAAACGCCGCCTTTGCCAGCGACGCCATGTTGGATATCTAGGGTTTGGCGCCCCCGCCAGCAAAGGCTGGCGACCAAACGCTTTACATGTCGTTAAATCCCTTTATGTTCGCCTCACTAAGTCAGGTCAGGCCGTGGTGGCCTGAGCCTTGAGGGGGATGCCCCTCAAGTATCGCGCATGTCGCGCAAAATGCGAACGCTTCAACGGAAGTGTGATTTGCCAGCCCGCTAAATTTACGGGCCAACACGGAAGATATATAAATGAGTTTTGATAGCCTCGGCCTCGCGCCAGAAATCATGAAAGCCATCAACGAAGTTGGCTACACCGAACCCACCCCCATTCAGGCGGAAGCCATTCCGCAAGTTTTAGCGGGCCGCGATGTTTTGGGCATTGCCCAGACCGGCACGGGTAAAACCGCCAGTTTCACTTTGCCGATGATCCATCGCTTGATGAAAGGCCGCGCCAAAGCGCGTATGCCGCGCACGCTTATTCTAGAGCCAACGCGCGAATTGGCCGCTCAAGTAGCGGAAAATTTTGACCTCTATGGCAAAAACACCAAATTGAACAAAGCGCTGCTCATCGGTGGCGTGAGCTTTAAAGACCAAGAGCAGGCTATTTTGCGCGGCGCCGATGTGCTGATTGCCACGCCAGGCCGCCTGCTCGACCATGTCGAACGCGGCGGCGTTTTGCTGCGCGGCGTCGAGGTATTGGTTATCGATGAAGCCGACCGCATGTTGGATATGGGCTTTATTCCCGATATCGAACGGATTGTCTCGCTGGTGCCCTTCACTCGCCAGACCCTGTTTTTCTCGGCCACTATGCCGCCAGAGATTACCCGTCTGTCGGAGCAATTTTTATCGGCACCGGTGCGCGTTGAAGTGGCGCGTCCGTCTTCGACCAATGATAATGTTTCCCAGCAATTGCTCGAAGTGGCTCCGGCCAAAAAACGCGACGCCCTGCGCTCGCTGTTTGAGGCGGAAGAGGTGGCCAATGGCATTATCTTTTGCAACCGCAAACGCGACATTGCCGACCTGCTGAGATATTTGCAGCAGAATAATTATAAAGCCGTGTCGCTGCATGGCGATATGGACCAGCACATGCGCCTGCGGATGCTCGACCAGTTTAAAAATGGCGATGCGACCTATCTCATCGCCTCGGATGTGGCCGCGCGCGGTCTCGATATTCCGGCCGTGAGCCATGTGTTTAATTTCGATGTGCCAACCCATGCCGAAGATTATGTTCACCGCATTGGCCGCACTGGCCGAGCGGGTCGTTCGGGCGCCGCTTTTACTTTGGGCACGCGCAATGATGCCAAATATGTCGAAGCCATTGAGGCACTGATTGAACAACCCATCCCGCGCGCCAGTTTTGAAGGCGGCTCCTCGGCTTCTGAGCCAGCTTCTAAGGAAGCCAGCTCGGAAGAGAAAAAACCGCGCAGCCGCAATCGTCGTTCGCGCACCGAGAAGGGTAATGAAAAGAGTAATCAAGCGTCTGAGGCAAGCGAAACAAACAAGCCGCGCGAAGGCGGAAAACGTCGCGGCCTATTAGGTCGCGGACGTCGTGGTGAGAAAGCTCAACAAACAACCGAAGTTGCTTCGGAAACGCCCGTAGAGACAAAACCAGAAGTTAAATCGGAAGCTAAATCAGAGGCTAAATCAGAGGCTAAATCAGAGGCTAAATCAGAGCCGAAACCAAAAGCGCAAGCCAAGCCAAAACCGGCGCCTAAGAAAGCCGCGCCGAAAGCAGCCGATAACAGCAAGTCTTCCAACAAGGGCCCCGATGCTTTTGAAGGCAATATGCCTGATTTTCTGAAGTAGGCTTTCGCAACCCCTATCGACGTTGGTCGAACCGTCGCCCGACCATGGCGGCGGAGATATTGGTTTTTTGAATATCAATCGCCCCACCGGCAATGCCCCAGCCCCAAGCGTCGCGCATGCGCCGCTCCATCGGGTAGGCTCTGGAATAGCCATAGCCGCCCATCAGCTGCAAGGCGGCGCCGGTTACTTCGCGGCATATCTCATTGGAAAAACATTTGGCGACCGAGCTATCGATAACGCTGGGCAAGCCATCTTGCGCATTTACCGCCGCGCGATGAATGAGCAGACGCGCCGCCTCGACGCGCATTTGCATCTCGGCCAATTTAATTTGCACGCCTTGAAACTCGACCAACTCTTTGCCGAATTGCTGGCGCTCTTGCACGTAGTCCAGCACATCTTCCAAAGCCCCCGAGGCTTGGCCTAAAGCCATGGTGGCATTGCCGCAGCGCTCGAGGTCAAAGGCTTCCATGAGTTTGCGAAAGCCGCCCGCTGGCACGACGATATTATCTTCGGGCACGGTCACATTATCGAGGAAAATATCGGCCGATGGCACGCCGCGAAACCCCATTAATTCTTCTTGCGCGCCAAAGCTGAGACCCGGCGTGTCTTTGTCCACAAACACCGCGCCAATGCCTTTGGCACCGGGGTCGTCTGAGAGGCGCGTGTAAACCAAATAGCCATCGGAATGGCCGCCGCCTGAGCACCAACGTTTTTGGCCGTTCAAAATAACTTGGCCATTTTTAACTTCCCCGCGCGTCGTCAAATCGGTCAGCGCACTGCCCGCTTGCGGCTCGGACATAGAGACCGCCAAAACCATTTCGCCGCGACAGACTTTGGGCACCACCTCTTGCTTCAACCGATCGGAGGCAAAATGCACCAGCGCATGAACCGGGCCTACATTGGCCTCGAACAAAGGGAACGCCGAGGCCGAGGAGATTTTGGCAAATTCTTCCAACACCAAAAGCGCCTCCAAATTTCCCAGCCCCAAGCCGCCTAGGTTTTCGGGAATATTAATGCCGAGAAACCCCATATCGCCGAGTTTCTTCAACATATCGGGGCCCGGTGGATGGCCGGTTTTTTCGCATGCTTCAGCTATTTTGGGCATTTCTGCGCGGGCAAATTTACGCGCCGTTGCTTGCAATTCACGTTGCTGGTCACTGAGCTGAAAATCCATAATTCTATTCCTATTTACCGGCTTCGTTGCGGGCCTTATCGAAAGTGCGAAGCCAGAGTATAAGAGCAAGCGGGCAGAAGCGTCTACATTTTGGTGTGGCAAAATCTCTCATGCTGGCCGGATGGCGCTTGATTTAGCCGCCGTTTCGGGACACTGTAGCGCCAGAAATTAAATTGACCATTAGGGAGTTACTGATGACTGAAGCTTATATTATTGATGCCTGCCGCACACCGCGTGGCGTTGGCAAACCGGGCAAAGGCGCCCTCGCCGATATTCACCCCCAACAATTGGGAGCCACTGTTTTAAAAGCGCTGGCCGAACGCAATAAAATCAACACCAGCGAAGTCGATGATATTATTTGGGGCACCAGCTCCCAACGCGGCACGCAAGCCGGCGATTTGGGCCGTATGGCAGCGCTGGATGCAGGCTATGATGTGCGCTCCAGCGCCATGACCCTCGACCGTTTTTGTGGCTCGGGCATTACGGCGGTGAACATTGCCGCTGCCAATATTATGTCCGGCATGGAAGATATGACCATCGCAGGCGGCACAGAAATGATGTCGCGCTTTGGCACCGATGCGGCGGCCAGTTCGCCATTCCTCGACAATGGCAATGAGCGCCTGCGCGAAGTGCATCCGCAGCCGCACCAAGGCGTGTGCGCCGATGCGATTGCCACGCTTGAAGGCATCGACCGCGAAGCCGTGGATGCGCTGGCCTATGTCAGCCAACAACGCGCGCAAAACGCCATTGAAAACGGTCATTTTGACAAATCGCTCATCCCCGTGCATCGCGAAGACGGCACATTGGCCCTCGACAAGGAAGAGTTTCCGCGCCCGCAAACCACGCTCGAAAGCTTGGCGTCGCTCGACCCATCATTTGCCAAATTGGCCGATATTCCGCTCGACGAGCAAGGTACGACGTTCCGCAAATTGGTGGCGCAAGCCTATCCAGATTTGGAAATTAACCACGTCCACCATGCGGGTAATTCATCCGGCGTGGTCGATGGCGCGGCAGCGCTTTTGCTGGCGTCTAAAACCTATGCCGACGCCAATGGCTTGAAGCCGCGCGCGCGCATTCGGGCCATTGCCAATATGGGCGACAGCCCAACCCTAATGCTGAACGCCCCCGTGCCCGCGGCCAAAAAGGTTTTGGCCAAAGCCGGTCTGTCGATCTCCGACATTGATTTGTTTGAGATTAACGAAGCGTTTTCTGTGGTGGCCGAGAAGTTTATTCGCGACCTCGACCTCGACCGCGATATCGTCAACGTCAATGGCGGAGCGATGGCCTTGGGTCACCCGATTGGCGCGACTGGCTCTATTCTCGTCGGCACGATGCTGGATGAGCTGGAACGCCAAGACAAACAATTTGGTTTGGTAACCATGTGCGCGGCTGGCGGCATGGCACCGGCGGTGATTATTGAACGCGTCTAAACCCGCTTAAACGTTTAAAAGGCGTTGCGCTGAAATAAGCGCAGCGCCTTTTTTGCTTTTGGAAGCCCTCCTTCGGAAGGAATGGCTCTTGACCACACAGCTTGTTTTAGACAAACTTCGGCAACAGATTTAGGGAGTTCAAAATGCGCGCACATTACAATCATCTCAATCCATTTCTCGCCGCAGACGATGCCGAGACCATGTTGCGGCTCGCCGAAAACTTCGAAAGCTTTGGCCCTTACGCCAATGAAGCCGAAAACGAGGGCATTGGCGAGGCTCTACCGCAGCGCTTTGATGCGGCCTATAATTATATCGCCAATGGCATCGACGGCGGCGGCAATGAAGAAGATTTTAAAACGGCCGCCTCGCGCACCAATTATTTCCGCGAGACTTATGCTTATGGCGAAGAGGTGCAAGCGCCAGGCGTCGAGCCTTTCATGAACCATCCGGCATTGAAAGAAACAGCGCGCAAAATTTCAGGCGTCGAGCGCATTGTGCCAGCCATTATTTTTGCCAATCTATTGGTGCCAGGCCAAGAGCTGGCCGTGCATACAGATGTGCCCGAATTTCGCGGGGCCAACCGCAAAGTGACGCCGCAATGGCTGCTGGTCACCATGTTGCATTCTGGCCTATTCGACGAATGGCGCATCCCCATCACCACCTGCGTTTCGTGGTTTGGCAAATCCAAAGGCGGCGCTTTTACTTTTTATCCAGAGGGCCCGCAAGGCACGCGCGAAGCCATTCAAGCGCAGCATAATTCAGCCATTTTGATAGACACGGATGAAGTGTTTCATGGCGTTGAGCGGGTAACGCAAACGCGGCCTGAGATTCCGATTATCGAAAAATCCACCCGCCTTCACTTCATGGGCGACGACCATTGGCAAATGCGCGAGGGCGACACTGTGTTGGGCGACTATGATTGGGCCGATTTGCGCTATTCCATTTCGTGGAAAGCCTATTGCTTTAAAGATGAAGCCGAAGAAACCCTATGGCGCTCGGGCAGCGACGACCTCAGCATTGCGTTTATTCTCGACCGCTTAGAGGCCGATATGCGCAAAGCTGGCGTGCTCACCGGCCCACGACCCGAGCCGACGGAATTTGCCACTTTGATGGTTGGCCATTACATCCGTTTCCCGCGTCAACAAATGGCCGCCGAATAAGGCGCGTTACGCCACCCAACCTTGCAATTTGGCGGCTTCTTCGCGCACCGCTTGGGGCCCACCGAGCCATTGACGATTGGCGCCAATGCGTTTGAACCAATAATGCAAGCCCAGCAAATCGGTGAAGCCCATGCCGCCATGCACTTCGGTGGCGGTGCGCGCGACGAATTTGCCGACTTCTGACAGATGCGCTTTGGCCAAACGCGAGGTCAGCCCCGCCTCCTCTGGCACATGGTCTTGCGCATAGGCCGCATACCAAACCAATGAGCGGCACGGCTCTAATTTGGCTGCCATTTCCGCGCACATATGTTTGACCGCCTGAAACGAGGCGATGGGACGATTGAACTGCTCGCGGTCTTTCGAATAGTCCACCGCTTTTTCCAACATCCGAGACGCCGCACCCAAAGTATCGGCGGCCAATAAAACACGCCCCGTATCAATCATTTTGCTTTGCGCTTCGCCATGATTATTGCCCGCAACCAAATGTGCCGTGGCGCCCTCTAAATCTAGGTTCATCGCATGGCGGGTTTTATCGATGGTGGTTAGCGCCACCTCTTGAACCCCGGCACTGGCGCGCTCGACAATCAGTAATTGATCGCCCGTGGTTAGCAGAAAATGCGTCGCCGCTTCGCCTCCCATAACAAAACTCGCCCGCCCCGAGACTTTATCCCCGCTCAGCGTCAGACCCGCGCCTTCGCGCGCGCCAATGGCCTCGGTCGCCCCGACGCCCAAAACCACCTCGCCAGAGGCCACTCGGCCCAGCCATTCGCTATCGCCGCAGGTGCGCAAAGCCATAACCGCCATGCCATAGGCCGCGGTAAACGGCGAAGGCGACACATTGCGCCCCAAAGCCTCTTGAATGAGCGCGGCTTCTAAAACGCCCATGCCAAGGCCGCCTTGTTCGGCTGGCATCAGCACGAAAGGCACGCCTAGTTCCATCAATCCGGTTTGCAAATCAGCCGCCAGTGTGGGGTCGCCATCGACAAACCCGCGCACCAAAGCCAGTTCCGATGCGCCCTCTAAATAGCGGCCCACCGAGTCTTGCAACATGGTTTGGTCTTCGTTTAATCCAAAATGCATGTCTGTGTGACTCCTAATTGGTTTTCGCGCCAGCTTGCGCTGGCTTGGGTTCGCGCGGCATACCGAGCCCGCGCTCACTGATGATATTTTTTTGAATTTGCGCCGACCCGCCGCCGATAATCAGCCCAAGGTCGAACATATAATGGGTTTGCCACATGCCGCGGTCGCGCACGAATGGGCTGTCTTCGTAAAGCATGCCATATTCGCCCATCACATCGATGGCCAATTCGGCCATCTGATGGTTTAACTCGCAGCCCTGAAGTTTGACCAAAAGCCCTGCCATGCCAGACGATTTCTTCTGGGTCGACAAAGTGGTCAGGCGCATTCCGTTCATTTTCATGGCATAGGTTTCGCCCTGCAATTGCACCAGACGATCGCGGTAAACTTGGTTGTCCATCAGCGAGCGGCCATCGACGTGTTCTTGCTTCATAATATCGGCAATCGCGTTGAGCCGCGACAGCGCGGCATCGGGGTCGCCCAACATGCCGCGTTCATGGGTCAGCGTGGCATTGGCCACCATCCAGCCCTCGCCGCGCTTGCCGACCATCGAATGGACGGGCACGCGCACATCGGTGAAAAACACTTCGTTGAATTCAGCAAAGCCCGTCATCGTCATCAGCGGGCGCACTTCGATACCGGGGGTTTTCATATCAATGAGAATATAGCTAATGCCTTGGTGCTTTTTCGCCTCGGGCTCTGTGCGCACAAGGCAGAACATCATGTCGGCAAATTGCGCCGTACTGGTCCAAATTTTTTGGCCATTGATAACCCAATCATCGCCATCGACCACGGCCGAGGTTTTTACGGCCGCCAAATCAGAGCCCGCCCCAGGCTCCGAATAGCCCTGACACCAGACCATTTCGCCGGCCAATGTCGGCTTAATATATTTTTCTTTTTGCTCGTCCGTGCCCAGTTCCAATAACGTCGGCACCAACATGTTAATGCCTTGACCGGAAATACCGCCGGGCAGTTTCGCGCGCGAAAACTCTTCGGCGATAATGCGCGCTTTCAAAGCATCGGGCTCGGCGCCAAAGCCGCCATATTGTTTCGGGTGGGTGCGTGCGGCATAGCCATGGGCCAGCAATATTTTTTGCCACGCCAAACGTTTTTCGCTGCGCACAGAACGGTCATTTTGATGGGGTGCCGCGTCTTTATGGGCCTGCAAAAAAGCGGCCACTTCGGCTCGAAAATCGACATATTCTTGCGTTAAATTCAGATCCATATCCCTCTCCCAAGAAGCTTTCTTTGGCCAAAGCTTAAGCAAACATTGCCATGGGTGCAATGATAAGCTGGCCTTTAAGCTTGCATTCTCTATAGGCGAGAGCCCAAAGCACTGGTATGTTTGGCCATGCTCGACCGTTATTTATTCATTCGTTTACTCAAAGGCCAATGCGCGCTGACCCTAGTTTTGGCAGCCGTTATATGGCTGGTGCAGGTGCTCGATTTATTTGACAAAACCTTGAGCGCGGGCGCCTCGCCTTTCTCCAGCTTGGGCATTAGCTTGCTGATTTTACCCCGGGTTCTGACCTTCACCCTTGGCCCAGCCTTGCTGATAACCGTTCTGTCGCAAATGGTGCGGCTGCTGCAAGACCATGAGTATTTTGCTCTCACCGCGGCGGGTCTCAGCCCGTTGCGTATTTTGCGCCCCATCGCCGTCTTGGCCACACTCACCATGTTGGTGCAAGGCGCGCTGGCTTTTTATATTTCCCCCATCGCCATGAAAGCGCTGAAAACCCAAACCGAAAACGTGCGAACGCAATTCGCTTTGGGCGATTTGCAAGCTGGTGCGTTTAAAGATATCACTCAAAATATGACCGTCTATACCAGCGGCCGCGACGCGCAAGGGCAATGGCTCGACCTGATGATTTATGATACATCGACGCCCAAACAGCCGACCCTCTATACAGCGAAAAAAGGCCAAATCGTGAAGGCCCCCGAGCAAAGCTATTTCGCGCTTCAACAAGGCACGCAGCAAATAACCGATGCTGAGGGCCAGCGCGCCTGGGTCCATTTTTCGCGTTATCTTGTGCCGCTCAACATTGCCACTGGCGCCACCAAGACCCGCAATGAATTGAACCGCAACCACATGATGATCCATCAATTGCTGGACCCGGCCGCTTATGGCGTCACCCACGCCCGGCGCATCGCCAGAATGCAAGCGCGGGGGTTAGAGTTGATATCCAATTTAGCGGCGCCGTTTATTTTCACGCTGATTAGCTTTGCCGTGGTCACTGCTGGAGGGCTCAATCGGCATGGCTATGGCCGACGCATTTTGGCATCTGTCTTGCTGGCGATTATTTTCCAAATTGGCATCATCGCCCTATCGGCCCAAGCGGTGGCGCGCGACCAACCGACGCTGGTTTTTGTTTGGCCGATTGTTTTCTTCCTCATTTTATGCGCCGTGGTGACCGTGCAAACCCAACCAGCGCTTTTGTCGCGCCGCCACAGAGGCGCCTTATGAAAGTGCTGAACCAATATCTGATAAGCCGATTTGCCATTTGGTTGCTGGTGGTGCTCGCGGGCTTTGGCGCGATTGCCGCTCTGGGCGATTTTTTGGAAATGCTGCGGTTTTCCAATCGCTTCGAGCTTGGCGCCGCCGCCGCCTTCGGTTTCACTTTGCAACGCCTGCCGCTGCTGCTTTTAGATTTTCTCCCGTTCATCTTTTTATTCGGCACGGTGTTTTGCTTGCTGCGCCTCTCGCAAGCGCAAGAGCTGGCGGTGATTCGAGCGGCCGGCCTCTCGGTATGGCAATTCCTCACGCCGCTTCTGGTTTTCACCTTTGTTATCGCCTGCCTTATCGTCACCCTTGTGGAGCCGATTGGGGCGCGCAATATGGCTAATTTTTCGGCCCAACAGGGTGAGATGACGGGCGTCAAAGCCAAGCTAAGCTTTTCCACGGGCGGCATTTGGTTTCGCGAAGAAAACCAATCGGGCACATATATTATCCGCGCGCAAAAGCTCGACACCCAAGACCCAAGTCGGCTGCTGCAAGTCGAAGTAACCCTGCTGGACCCAGAGGGCGCTTTCTCGCGCTACCTCGAAGCCAGCTCGGCGCAATTGGCCGAGGGCGCCTTTGCTTTGCAAGATGTGAAAATATTCACCGGAACCCAATTGCCCCAATCGCGGCAGCAATTTTCTTTGCCGACGCAGTTAACTCTGGCCAGCATCCAAAGCAGTTTCCAGCCGCCGCGCACCGTCGGCCTATGGCGCTTGCCGAGCTATATTGCCCAAGCCCGCGCAACCGGCATGGATGTCACGCGCCATGAAGCGCGCTTTCAATCGCTGCTCGCCCTGCCCGTGCTTTTGCTCTCTATGGTGATGATTGCGGCTTGTTTTTCGCTGCCGACGGGGCGGATATTCTCGACTTCCCAGACTTTAGGTTTCTCGGTTTTATGCGGGTTTTTATTGTTTTTATTCAATGATTTTGTAGGCTTAATGGGAGAATTAAACCTTCTCCCTGCGTTAATATCTAGCTGGACACCGGCCGTTATTGCCTTGTTGCTCTCTGTGAGTTATCTACTGACCACGGAAGACGGCTAACCATTTAGGACACATTATGACCGATTTAACCCTTGGCTCTGATTTTGGAACCCCCTCGCAAGACGATTGGCTGGCCGCGGTCGAGAGCGCCCTGCGTGGCAAGCCGGCGGATAGTTTAATTTCCCATGATTTAGCGGGTTTCCAACGCCAGCCGCTTTACACGCCAAGCGCGGCGCCAAGCGAAACCTCGGGCCTGCCCGGCTTCGCCCCGTTCACCCGGGGGCCCCAAGCCGTCAATAATACCTATCTGCCATGGCACATCGCCCAGCGCGCCGTATTGGGCCGCAAAGGCGTCGATAATGCCGCTTTATTGACCGATTTAAATGGCGGCGTTACCGCTATATGGCTCGATTTCCGCCATGGCGCGGCCGAGGCGAGCGCGTTACAAACCTTGCTCCACGACGTGCGCCTCGATTTGGCGCCCTTATGTTTGGTGCCCCATCACTACGGTATGGCGGCGGTGCAACCGGTGCTCGATTATTATGACGCCCAATCCGCCGCGCCCGAGACCGTGGGCTATCTCAATCTCGACCCTCTGGCCGCCCAAATGCAGCACGGCGAGAACAGCTCGCCAGATTATGCCGCCTTAAAAGAACTTTCTAACCGCCGCCCTGGCCTGCGTTGGATGACCAGTTCGGGTGCGGCCTATCACGCGCTTGGCGCCAGTGTGCCGCAAGAATTGGGCTGGATGCTGGCTGGGCTGACCGACTATTTGCGCCAGCTGGAAGCCGTGGGCGTGTCGCCTGCTGAGGCGCTTGCGAAAATCACTTTAACGGTGGCCGCCGATGTTGATTTCTTTGCCACTTTGGCCAAAATTCGCACCGCGCGCTTGCTGTTTGCCAATATTGCCGAAGCCGTGGGCGCGCCCGATACGCCGCCGCAAATTCACGCCGAAAGCAGCCTGCGCGCTTTCGCCGACGTCGACCCATGGGTCAATATTCTGCGCGCCACCGCCGCCACCATGGGGGCTGGCATTGCGGGCGTCGATGTGATGTGCGTGGCGCCCTGCACCGCCACCAGCGCCAGCGACAGTGTGTTGACGCGGCGCATTGCCCGCAATACGCAGATTATTTTGCAAGAAGAAAGCCACATCGGCCAAGTAACCGATGCGGCTGGCGGCAGCTATTATGTCGAGCAATTGACCGAGGATTTAGCCAAGGCCGCTTGGATAATTTTCCAAGACATTGAAGCCACAGGCGGCCTTTCTGCGGCCATCGCCGATGGTCGCCTTGATGCGGCGATTGCCAGCCAGCGCGCCACTTTCGATGCCGCTATGGATACGCGCGCCCATGCCATGGTGGGGGTGAGCGAGTTTCCAAACCTAGACGAAGCGCCGCTCGAGGCCGAAACCCAAGGCCACTATCGCCTATCGCACGGCTTTGAAGCCTTGCGACAAGCGGCCCAGAAAAGCAAACCGAAAGTCTTTCTCGCCTGCCTTGGCGACATGGCCAGCTTTACCCCGCGGGCTAATTTCGCGACCAATCTTTATGCCGCTGGTGGCCTGCACGCCGTGCTTAGCGAAGGCGGCACAGACGCGCAGGCGATTGCCGAAGCGTTTCAAAAATCCACTGCGAAAATCGCCGTCATCTGTGGCTCGGATGAGGATTACGAAGCCCATGCCCCCGCCCTTGCCGCAGCCTTAAAAGCCGCTGGTGTGGTGCATCTGGCGCTGGCCGGCAAGCCGCGCGAGATATCTGAGGTCGATGATTATTGCTTCGCGGGCTGCCAGGCCTTGAGCTATCTAACCAATATCCATGCCAAACTGGGCCTCTAGGGGAGAGCTGATATGAGCCAATTACCTGATTTTTCAAAACGCCCCCTATCGCTGTCGGCCACGGGTGATTTACCCAGCTGGCAATCGGCCGCCACCGAGGCGCAAGCCCATCGCAGTGGCGCCGAAACCCGCCAGACCCCCGAAGGCATTGACGTCAAACCGCTCTACACGCCGAGCGATAGAGACGCCCTACCCTATCTCGACAGTTATCCGGGCATTGCGCCTTATATCCGCGGCCCCTATGCCACCATGTATGTCAATAAACCTTGGACCGTGCGCCAATATGCGGGCTTTTCGACGGCCGAAAAATCCAATGCTTTCTATCGCCGCAATCTGAAAGCGGGCCAGAAAGGCCTTTCCGTCGCCTTTGATCTGGCCACCCATCGTGGCTATGACAGCGACCACCCGCGCGTGGCTGGCGACGTGGGCATGGCGGGCGTGGCGATTGATTCCATCCTCGATATGCGGACGCTTTTCGACGGCATCCCGCTCGACACAATGTCGGTTTCCATGACCATGAATGGCGCGGTTTTGCCCATTATGGCTTTGTATATTGTGGCCGCCGAAGAACAAGGCGTCAGCCCCGATAAATTGGCGGGCACCATTCAAAACGATATTCTCAAAGAGTTTATGGTTCGCAACACCTATATTTATCCGCCCAAGCCGAGCATGCGCATCATCTCGGATATTTTTGCCTATACGTCGCAAAACATGCCCAAGTTCAACTCGATTTCCATCTCTGGCTATCACATCCAAGAAGCCGGCGCGACGGCCGACCTGGAGCTTGCCTATACGCTGGCCGATGGCGTGGAATATGCCCGCGCTGGCATGGAGACCGGGTTAGATATCGATGCTTTTGCCCCGCGCCTGTCGTTCTTCTGGGCGATTGGCATGGATTTCTTCATGGAGATTGCCAAAATGCGCGCCGCGCGTTTGCTGTGGGCGCAATTGATGCAGGGGCTCGGCGCCAAAAACCCGAAATCTCTTGCCTTGCGCACCCATAGTCAAACCTCGGGCTGGAGCCTGACCGCGCAAGACATTTACAATAATGCCGTGCGCACTTGCGTCGAAGCCATGGCCTCCACGCAAGGGCACACGCAATCCTTGCACACCAATAGTTTCGATGAAGCGCTGGCCTTGCCGACCGATTTCTCGGCCCGCATTGCGCGCAACACGCAGCTGATGCTGCAAATGGAAAGCCAGACAACCAAAGTCATCGACCCTTGGGGCGGCAGTTATTTTGTCGAGAAACTAACCCATGATTTAGCCGCCAAAGCGCTCGGCCATATTCAGGAAGTCGAAAAACTGGGCGGCATGGCGGCTGCCATCGAGCAAGGCATTCCGAAACTGCGCATCGAAGAAGCGGCGGCGCGCACGCAAGCGCGCATCGATAGCGGACGCCAAACCGTGGTTGGGGTGAATAAATTCCGCCTCGAAAACGAAGACCCCGTGGATGTTTTGAAAGTCGATAATTCCGCCGTGCGCAGCGCCCAAATCGAGCGTTTGAAAACCCTCAAAGCCTCGCGCGACGAAGCGGCGGTAAAAGCCGCTTTGGCCGCCCTCACCGCCTCGGCGCAAAACGGGCAAGCGAGCGGCATGGAGACCAATCTACTGGCCTTGGCTGTCGATGCCGCGCGGGCCAAAGCCACCGTGGGCGAGATTTCCATGGCGCTTGAGCTCGTCTACAACCGCCATGAAGCCAAGCCGCAAGTCATCTCCAATGTCTATGGCAAAGACTTCGGCAATAGCGACCCGAGCATTTTAAAAGTCCGCGATATGGTGGCCCGCTTTAGCGAACGCGAAGGCCAAGCGCCGTCTATCTATCTCGCCAAAATGGGCCAAGACGGCCACGACCGCGGCCAGAAAGTGGTCGCCACGGCGCTGGCCGATTTGGGCTTTAAAGTGGTCGCGGGCGCGCTGTTTCAAACGCCAGAAGAAGCCGCCAAAGACGCCATTGCGGCGGGCGTGCAAATTGTCGGGGTCAGCTCCCTCGCGGCGGGTCATTTAACGCTGGTGCCAGAATTACGCGACGCTTTGGCCGCTCTGGGGCATAGCGATATGATGGTGACCGTGGGCGGGGTTATTCCGCCGCAAGATTTCGATGCGTTGAGAGATGCGGGCGCCAAAGCGATTTTCCCGCCTGGCACCGTGATACCCGATGCGGCCGCGGAGATGATTTCCACGCTCACCGCCCATCTTGGACATAATGAAACCGCTTAATCGCGCACCCGAATAAGGCCTTCTTGCGCCGCAGTGGCAATCAGCTTGCCGTCACGGGTGAAGAAATGGCCAAAGTTCATGCCGCGTCCGCCCGCAGAAGCTGGGCTTTCTTGCACATAAAGCAGCCAATCATTGGCTTCGAACTCATGGTAAAACCACATGGCGTGGTCGAGGCTGGCCGATTGTAATTTCGGGTTGATATAGCTCAAAGCATGCGGGCGCATACAGGTGTCGAGCAGCGAGGTGTCGGAGATATAGGCCAGCATCGCTTGATTGGTCGCGAAATCTTTTGGCATGCCGGGGTCGACTTTTACCCAAACAATATTGCGCGGCTCGGCGGGCTCTGGATTGAACATATCCTTGGGGCTGACCGGGCGAATTTCAAACGGGCGACGGCGCAGCCAACTCTCGCGGAAGGCTTCGGGAATTTTATCGGCACTTTCGACGCGCATTTCATGTTCGCTTTTCAGCGTCTCTGGGTCGGGCGCATAGGGCATTTGCATTTGATGCTCGCGGCCTTCTTCTCGGCGTTGAAAACTGGCCGACATATTGAAAATCTGCTTGCCGTGCTGAATGGCCACAATGCGCCGCGAGGCAAAACTGCGGCCATCGCGGGCGGTGTCGACCTCATAAATAATCGGCGTCTCTGGGTCGCCCGGACGCAGGAAATAGCTATGAAAACTATGGCAGAACATATCGTCTACCGTATAGCAGGCCGACATCAGGGCTTGGCCCAAGACTTGGCCGCCGAACACGCGTTGGCGTTTTTCGTTCGGGCTTTGGCCGCGAAACAGGTTTACTTCTAGCCGTTCTAATTTCAACAGCTCTAAAATCATCTCTAAGGATTGATCCATTTTTTATCCTAATTGTCGCGCGTTAGTGAGAGGCAGCAGGCGTCGCGGGGATAATGGTAACGCTTTCCCCGCACCCGCAGGCATCGGTCTGGTTTGGGTTGTTAAAGACGAAACCGGCCGACAACTTATCTTCTTCGTAATCCATCTGCGTGCCCAGCAGAAACAAAATCGCTTTGGGGTCGATGAGCACGGTTACGCCTTGGTCCACCACCACTTCGTCGAGCGGGCTTTTTTCCTCGGCATATTCCATCGTATATTCCATGCCCGCACAGCCGCCGTTTTTAACGCCCACACGAATGCCAATTTTCGCCGTCTCGGCGCGCGCCATAATATCCTTCACGCGCGTGGCGGCGCGTTCGGTTAGCGTAATCGCTTTCGGCATTTCAAAAACTTGGCTCATCTATCTCTTCTCTAACGTTTAAAGGGTAACGCAAAACCAATTAAAACATATTTAACGCAACGCGGGCTTCATCCGACATGCGGCTTGGGTCCCAAGGCGGCTCGAAAGTCATTTCTACCACAACATCGCCGACCCCGTCCACCGACCGCACGGCGTCTTCGACCCAACGCGGCATATGTTCGGCCACCGGACACCCGGGCGCGGTCAGCGTCATATCAATGGTGATATCGCGCTCGTCCGAAATATCGACGCGGTAAATCAACCCCAGCTCATAGACATCGACCGGAATTTCAGGGTCATAAACGCTTTTCAGCGCGCCAATAACGTCATCGGTCAGCGCCGCCATTTCTGGCGACAATTCGTCCATCGGCACGGGCTCGCTGCTTTCGGGCGCCGCGGTATCGATTACCGGCATTTCATTTTCTTCGCTCATCCGAACCTATCCAAAAAATTCTATCGCTTTATGCAGGGCTTTGGCCAAAGCGTCTACCTCGTCATGCGTATTATACACGGCAAAGGAGGCGCGTGCCGTCGCTGGCACATTAAATCTTTGCATCAAAGGTTGCGCGCAATGATGCCCCGCCCGAACCGCCACGCCCGCTCTATCGATTACCGTGGCCAAATCATGCGGATGAATGCCATCGACCCCAAAGGCGACAATCGCCCCTTTGTTTTTCGATGTGCCATAAATCTTCACCCGATTTATGGCGCCCACGGCTTCCATCGCATGGTCGCGCAGCGCATTTTCATGCGTCTGCAGGGCCTCAAATCCAATGTCCATCATATAGTTTAGTGCTTCGCCAAGACCGATGACCTCGACAATCGGTGGCGTGCCGGCCTCGAAACGATGCGGCGCGTCGCCATAGGTAATCACCTCTTTCGAGACCTCGCGGATCATCTCGCCGCCGCCACGAAACGGGCGCATAGCGGCCAAAGCTTCCGCCTTGCCATAGAGAACCCCAATGCCCGTGGGGCCATAAACTTTATGTCCCGAAAAGACATAGAAGTCAGCGTCGAGGGCTTGCATATCGTTTTTCAAATGCACCGCGCCTTGGCAGCCATCGAGCAAGATTGGCACGCCGTTTTGATGCGCGATATCGACCAATTGTTTGGCCGGCGTAATCGTGCCCAGCGCATTTGACATTTGCGTCAGCGCAACGAATTTCGTGCGCGCGCTAAACGCCGCCTCATAGGCTTGCATGTCCAACTCGCCCTCATCGGTTACCGGAATCCATTTCAACACAGCGCCATGGCGCTCGCGCATAAAGTGCCATGGCACGATATTTGAATGATGCTCCATCTCCGAGAGAATAATCTCATCGCCTTCTTGGATTTGCGGCTCGAGAAACCCATAGGCGACCAAATTAATCGCATCCGTGGCGCCGCCCGTGAAAATAATTTGTTCGCTGGTTGCCGCGTTTAAAAAATCGCGCGTGGTTTCGCGCGCCGCCTCAAAAGCATGGGTCGCCTGATTGGACAGATAATGCAGGCCGCGATGCACATTGGCATATTCATAGGTCGAGAAATGGCTCATCCGCTCGATAACCCGCAAAGGCTTTTGCGCCGAGGCCGCATTATCCAGATAAACCAGAGGTTTACCGTAGACTTCGGAGCCAAGCACGGGAAAGGCTTCGCGGATTTTTTCTACATCAAACGTCATGTTTGTGTCTCTTTCTCTACCGATTGGTTCTAACGACTGGCTCATAGACGGGCTCATATACTGGGGTTGCCCAAAAGGGCATTGATTTTCGTGTCGACCAGGCCGCGCATAATCTCGCTCAAGCCAGGTTCGTCGATATGCGACGTCACTTGCTCTAGAAAAGCCGCGACCAATAAATGCCGCGCCGTGGCTTCATCCAGCCCGCGCGAGCGCAGGAAGAACAGCGCATCGCGATCCAACTCGCCGATTGCCGAGCCATGCGCACAGACCACATCATCGGCATAGATTTCCAACTCCGGTTTGGCATCCATCTCGGCGCCTTCCGACAACATCATGGCGCGGGTTTGCATTTGCGCATCGACGCGTTGGGCATCGGGGCGGACAATAATTTTGCCCTGAAACACGCCGCGCGCATGGCCGTCTAACACGTTATAGGCGCTGGTATTACTGGAGGTGTCGGCCGCCTGATGCTCAATCGTATAGGTGAAATCGGCATGGGTGGACGCTTTGGAAAGCCCGTGGCCTAACACCGCCGAATGCAATTCGGCATGGGCTTGCGCGGCTTTCAACGTCACATGCGCCTCGTGGCGCGCAAGCGCCCCACCGCTCACCATCGCAACCGATTTATAGCGCGCGCCCGCCGCCAAGCTCACGCGGCTGAGGCCCACTTGGTGGCCCGCTTGTTGCGAGCGCAAGACGGTCAGCTCGGCACGCTCGCCCAGCGTGATATCCCACACCACATTGGCGTAGCCCGTGGCCATATGGTCATCCACCAGCACGGCTTTGGAGCCGGCTGCGAGGTGAATGTGATGCGCCAGATGCACATTTTCCGCGCCGCTTGTGCGCACAACCAGAGGCGGCGCCAGAGGGCCCGAAATCTCGGCAAGCAATCCGTTTTGCGCCAAGGCTTGATTATAGTCGGCCATCACATGGGCGGGAGCCATCACATAGGCAGAAGACGGCGCCTCGGCACTCGATATTGCGCCCGCAAAAGGTGCTATCTCTAACCCCTCGGCTTGCGGCGGTGCTTGCAGGACGCCGTCCTCAAAATGCGCCAGCACAGCGTCGACACTTGAAAAATCAACCGCCTGAACCGGCGTCGCTTGGCCAGATTTTAACAGCCGCGCCAAATCGGTATAATGCCAGCTCTCCACCCGACGCGTCGGCAGACCGACCGCTTCGGCCGCGGCCAAATGCGCCGCCCGCGCTTGCAAGTCGCCTGGCAAACGGTCGCGGATTTGTTCAAAATGGGTTTGCGCGTCAAGCATGGGCTTCGCGTCCCCCAGCGGGGGCCTCGGTGCCGCCACTATATTCCGCATAGCCAGATTTCTCCAGCTCCAGCGCCAGCTCTGGCCCGCCTGATTTGACAATCTGACCCTTGGCCATCACATGCACGACATCGGGTTTAATGAAATCGAGCAGCCGTTGATAATGGGTAATCACCAACATGCCGCGCTCGGGCGAGCGCAGCGCATTGACGCCTTCGGCCACGGTTTTCAGCGCATCAATATCCAGTCCGCTATCGGTCTCGTCGAGGATGGCCAGCTTGGGCTCGAGCATGGCCATTTGCAAAATCTCATTGCGCTTTTTCTCGCCGCCCGAAAAGCCGACGTTCAATTGACGGCGCAGCATATCGTCATCCATGCCCAGCGCTTTCGATTTCGCGCGCGCCAAACGCAAGAAACTGGCGGCATCCATTTCATCTTCGCCACGGCCCCGACGGATGGCGTTGAGCGAGGTTTTCAAAAACGTCATATTGGTGACGCCCGGAATTTCCAGCGGATATTGAAACGCCAAAAACAGCCCCGCAATGGCGCGCGCTTCCGGCGTCATCTCGGCCAGCTCTTGGCCGTCAAACAACATGCTGCCGCCATTAATCTCATAGCCAGATTTACCGGATAAAACATAAGACAGCGTCGACTTGCCGGAGCCATTGGGCCCCATAATGGCATGCACTTCGCCGGGGTTTATGCTCAGCGATAGGCCATTTAAAATCGGCTTATCGGGTATCCCTGCGTGTAATTGTTTAATTTCCAACAAAGCACTCATCCGACACTTCCTTCTAGGGAGATGCCCACGAGTTTTTGCGCTTCCACGGCAAACTCCATAGGCAGGTTTTGCAAAACATCACGGCAGAAACCGTTGACAATCAAGGCCACGGCCTCTTCGGCATCGAGGCCGCGTTGCTGGCAGAAAAACAATTGGTCGTCGCTAATTTTCGACGTCGTCGCCTCATGCTCCAGCACGGCAGATAGGTTTTTCGCCTCGATATAGGGCACGGTATGGGCGGCGCATTTATCGCCGATGAGCAGGCTATCGCATTGCGTAAAATTGCGCGCATCGGCAGCTTTGGGATGCACGCTCACTTGCCCGCGATAGCAATTCGACGAGCGCCCCGCCGAAATGCCTTTCGAGATAATCTTGCTCGAGGTGTTTTTGCCTAAATGAATCATCTTGGTGCCGCTATCGACCTGCTGCAAATTATTCGAGATGGCAATCGAGTAAAACTCGCCCGAGCTGCCATCGCCGCGCAAAATGCAGCTTGGGTATTTCCACGTCACGGCCGAGCCCGTTTCCACTTGTGTCCAGCTGATGCGGGCGCGGTCTTCGCGACAATCGCCGCGTTTGGTGACGAAATTATAAATCCCGCCCTTGCCATCGGCGTCGCCCGGATACCAGTTTTGCACCGTCGAATATTTTATCTCCGCGTCTTCCAAGGCCACTAATTCCACCACGGCGGCGTGCAATTGATTTTCGTCGCGCATCGGCGCCGTGCAGCCTTCCAGATAGCTGACGTAAGAGCCTTTATCGGCAATCACCAGCGTGCGCTCAAATTGTCCGGTATTGGCTTCATTGATGCGGAAATAAGTCGATAATTCCATCGGGCAACGCACCCCCGGCGGGATGTAGACAAAAGAGCCATCAGAGAACACGGCCGAGTTCAAGGCGGTGAAATAATTATCGGATTTAGGCACCACGGAGCCGAGATATTTCTGCACCAAATCTGGATGCTCTTTCACGGCTTCCGAGAACGAACAAAAAATCACGCCCTCTTTGGCCAGCTCATCGCGAAACGTCGTGCCCACAGACACGCTATCAAACACCGCATCGACGGCAACTTTTCGCACGCCAGCCAGCATTTCTTGTTCGATGAGCGGAATGCCCAATTTCTCATAGGTTTTCAAAAGCTCCGGATCGACTTCATCGAGGCTTTTGGGCCCATCTTCCATCGATTTCGGCGCCGCGTAATAGCACAAGTCCTGATAATCGATTTTTGGATAATCGACATGCGCCCACTCTGGCTCCTCCATGGTCAGCCAGCGCTCATAGGCGTCGAGGCGCCAATCGAGCAGCCATTGCGGCTCGTCTTTTTTGGCCGAGATGAAGCGGATGATATCTTCGCTTAGTCCGTTTTCGACACGGTCCATATCCACATCTGTGGTGAAGCCATATTTATAATGCTCACCGCCGAATTGGGCGACTTGTTCCACCGTATCTTTATCAATGGAGGCTTTCGCTTCGCTCTCTATGATTGCTTTCGCTTCGCTCATGGTGGTTTACTCCGCCGCCGTGGTTTGGGTTACATCGCGTTGTTTCGGGTCACGCCGTGCTGCCAATCGGCACCAGGCTGCAACCAATTTATCTGTGTCTTCTGTGTGGCTTTGCCAGCCAAGGCTGATGCGCACCACCGCTTGACTGATATGGGGTGGCACGCCCATGGCTTCCAGCACATGACTGCGCGACACCTTGCCGCTGGAGCACGCCGAACCCGCACTTACCGACAGGCCATCGAGGTCTAACCCCATCACCAAAGTCTCGCTGCTCAAGCCCGCCAAGGCGAAGCAACTGGTATTGGCCAGACGCGTCACCTCGCGGCCAAAAATATGCACCTCGGGTTGCGCCGCCAGCAAAGCGGCTTCCATGCTATCGCGCTGGCTGGCCAAATTTTGAAACGCCTCGAGCCCCGCCATCGCCGCGCGCGCGGCGGCCGCAAAAGCGGCAATGCCGGAAATATTTTCCGAGCCTGCGCGACGCCCTAATTCTTGCCCGCCCCCGATAAGCTGCGGCGGCACCACCACGCTGGGCCGCGTGACCAAAGCCCCCACGCCCATTGGCGCGCCAAGTTTATGGCCTGAAAGGCTGAGCGCATCTATGCCCATGGCAATCATTTGAATGGGCGTTTTGCCTGCCGCTTGCACGCCATCGCAAAACAACAGGCTGCCGTGGGCTTTCACCAAGGCACCCACTTGGGCGACGGGCTGAACAACGCCCGTCTCATTATTGGCCAGCATGAGGCACACCAAAGCCGGCGTTTCCTCTTGCAAAAGCGCTTCCAGCGCCGCGATATCCAGCACCCCTTGGGGCGTCACGGGCATTATCTCAACCGGCAAATCGCTTTGTTTGGCCGCTTCCAGCACCGCCGAATGCTCGATGGCATTGACCAGAATGCGGCCGATTTTTCCGTTCGGGGCCTGGCGTAAATTCAACGCCAAATTGCACGCTTCTGTGCCGCCCGAGGTGAAAATAACCGTCTCGGGATGGGCCCCAACCATGGCGGCAATATCTTGGCGCGCGGTTTCCACCAAAGCGCGCGCTTGGCGTCCCTCGTGATGCACTGACGATGGATTGCCAATATCCAAAGCGGCCAGCAAAGCGTCGCGCGCCTCGGGGCGCAGCGGCGCTGTGGCATTATAATCTAGGTAAACCCGGCTCATTCGCCTGCCTCCCCAGAGGTTTCAAGGCCCTCGCCTTGCGCCAATTGCACCAGCGAGGTTTGGGCAAGACCATGCGGCAGCATCGATAAATCTTTGCCGCTCACCACATCGGCCAGCGAAATCGAATTTAAGAACTGATAAATCGTCTGCCCCAATTGGGCCCATAAATCATGCGTCAGGCAGCGCGCTTGTTTGGCCAAACAGCCCGAAGAGGAGCCACAGCGCGTCACTTCCACCGGCTCATCGACCGCCTGAATAACATCGCCAATGCGAATCCGCTCGGGCGCCGCCGCCAGCGTATACCCGCCATGCGCCCCGCGATGGCTGGTGACCAATTCGGCGCGGCGCAAATCGCCAAAAATTTGTTCCAAATAATTGAGCGAAATCTCCTGCCGCAGACCAATATCTGCCAGTTTCATGGGCGCCATTTGCCCATTCGGCGCGCTGAGCGCGGCTTGCTGCGCGATATCGGCCATCGCCATAACGGCATAACGGCCTCGCGTGGAGAGTTTCATCTTATTCTACCCTATTGTTTCTATTGAGGTTTTACGAAAAACCTTGCATTACCTGTCGGCTTTTCGCTATCACATGGCTCAACTGAGTAGAGATATAGTAAATCCGACTAAAATAGTCAAGTTTACACATTCAAGCGTGGTGGGAGCGTCAGACAATGCCAGAAGTAATTTTTAACGGCCCAGAGGGTCGCCTAGAAGGCCGCTTTACCCAAAATAAAGAACCCGGCGCCCCGATTGCCATGATTTTACATCCGCTGCCCCAATTGGGCGGCAGTATGAACAATCCTGTGGCCTATCAATTACATCATCAATTTGCCAGTCGCGGCTTTTCCGTGCTGCGGTTTAACTTCCGTGGCGTTGGCCGAAGCCAAGGCGAATTTGACGATGGCATTGGCGAATTATCCGATGCCGCCGCGGCGCTCGATTGGCTGCAAGCGCTCAGTGTCGATGCGCGCCAATGTTGGGTTGCGGGTTATAGTTTTGGCGCGTGGATTGGTATGCAATTGCTGATGCGCCGGCCTGAAATCTCTGGCTTTATATCGGTCGCCCCGCCTGCCAATTTTTACGATTTCACCTTTTTGGCGCCCTGCCCTGCCAGCGGTCTGATTACCCATGGCGATGCCGACCGCATTGTGCCGAAAGACGATATCGAAAAATTGGTCGAACGCCTGCAAGCGCAAAAAGGCATCACCATTGATTATCAAAACATCAAAGGCGGCAATCATTTCTTTGAAAAAGATATGGATACGCTCGACGGCGTGGTCAGCAAATATCTCGACAAACGCATCACCGAAATTGCCAATAAATAAACTGAAATAGGCGGGCCTTAGCGCGCGCTATAGATCTCGCCGCCTGTCGTCGGCGCGCTAACCCCCGTTGTCTTCGGGTGGCTTAGCGGCAAGCCTTTTTGGCTGCGCAAGGCCAGCCAAGCAAAGGCTTGCGCCTCCAGCGCATCGCCGCGCCATCCCAAACCATCGCAATCCACCACTGGCACATGCGTGCGCGCCTCGAGCGCTTGGCACAGGGTTTTATTATGCCGACCGCCGCCGCATAAAATCAATCGGCTTGGCTTTTCAGGGCATAAGCGCAGACCTGCCGCCACGCTGGCGGCGGTAAAAGCGGTCAATGTGGCGGCACCATCTTCGGCCGAAAGCGCCTGTATCGGCGTCGCATCGAAGGCCAATCGATCGAGAGATTTGGGCGGCGGCGCGGTAAAAAACGGATGCGCCATCAAAGCGGCAAGCGCCGTCTCATCGACCTGCCCCCGCGCCGCCAAAGCCCCGTTTTCATCATAGGCTTGGGCGGTTTTCTGCTGCACCCAATCATCCAGCAGAGCATTGGCGGGGCCGGTATCAAAAGCCAGCAAATCCCCTTGCGAGCCAAGCCAAGTCACATTGGCAATGCCGCCGAGGTTTAACACCGCTTGCGGGCGCGCCTCGCCCAGCAAAGCCGCATGATATAAAGGCGCAAGCGGCGCGCCTTGTCCGCCAGCCGCCATATCCGCACGGCGAAATTGGCCGATGACATCGACGCCCAAAGCTTGCGCCAAAGCCTGCCCGTCGCCAATTTGCAGCGTGAACCCATCCTCGGGACGATGCACAAGGGTTTGGCCATGAAAGCCAATCAGCGAAATGGTTTCGCCAGCAGAGCCAGAAGAGGAGAGAAAATTTTGCACCGCCTCAATATGCGCCTGCGTCACCAAAGCATCGGCGCTGATTAATTCCGACGGCCAGAGAGCCAAATCAGCCAGCACCGGCGTTGGCAGAGCGGCGGCACTATCAAGCGCCTCGCGCAAAGCCGCGCGCGTGGCGCCATCATAGGCCGCAAACCCATCGCGCAAGGCCACGATATGCGCCTCGCCATCGGTTTCCAGAAGCGCTAAATCAATGCCATCCAAAGAGGTGCCGCTCATCAGCCCGAGGCAAGTTTTTATCGCACTCATGGCGCGCAGACCCCGCCAGATATCCCTAACTTCAGGGCTGGCTTATCGGCTGGCCAATATGGCCTCTTGATTTTCAAAGGCGGTTTGCTTAACAGTTTCATTCATGACTTATACATCAGATTTTCTAAAAACGCTCGACGAACGCGGCTTTATCGCCCAATGCACCGATGACACGGCGCTGGATAAAGCGCTGGGAACCGATGGCGATGGCGTGGTGACGGGCTATATCGGCTATGATTGCACGGCGCCGTCTTTGCATGTCGGTAATTTAATCTCGATATTAATGCTGCGCCGGCTGCAACAAGCGGGCCATCGCCCTATTGTGGTAATCGGCGGCGGCACCACCAAAGTGGGCGACCCGTCCGGCAAAGACGAAAGCCGTCAATTGTTGACACAAGAAAAAATCGACGAGAACAAAAAAACCATTCGCGCCACTTTCGAGCGCTTTCTGACTTTTGGCGAAGGCCCCACCGACGCCATTATGGTGGATAATGACGATTGGCTTTCGCAGTTGAATTACATCGAATTTTTGCGCGATTATGGCCGCCATTTTTCGGTCAATCGGATGATGAGTTTCGACAGCGTGAAACTGCGGCTAGAGCGCGAGCAACCGCTTAGTTTCCTCGAATTTAATTATATGATTTTGCAAGCCTATGATTTTCTCGAGCTCAACCGACGCTATGATTGCACCCTGCAAATGGGCGGCTCGGACCAATGGGGCAATATCGTCAATGGCATTGATTTAACCCGCCGCACCGACCAGAAATCAGCCTATGGCCTGACCACCAATCTACTGACCACCGCGTCGGGGGCCAAAATGGGCAAAACCGCGCAAGGGGCCGTTTGGCTCAACCAAGACCTTTTGTCGGTCTATGATTACTGGCAGTTTTGGCGCAATACAGAAGATGCCGATATTGGCCGTTTCTTAAAATTATTCACCGAGTTGCCGCTGGCGGAAATCGCGCGCCTTGAAGCCCTCGAAGGGGCCGAGTTAAATGAGGCGAAGAAAATCCTCGCCACCCAAGCCACGGCCATGTGCCACGGTTTAGAGGCGGCTCAAAAAGCCGAGGCCACAGCCCTCGAGACTTTCGAAGGCGGTGGCACCAGCGACGACTTGCCCAGCGTCGATATGGACGCAGCGCTTTTGGAAGACGGCTTAGGCCTATTGCAAGCCTTTGTTCTGGCCGGGCTGGCCAGCTCTAACGGGGAAGCGCGCCGCCTTGTGCAAGGCGGTGGCGCGAAAGTAAATGACACGCCGCAAAAAGACATTGCCGCTCATTTAACCAAAGACGATGTTGTGGCGGGCGCGATAAAACTATCGGCGGGCAAAAAGCGCCACGTCCTATTGCGGACGCGCTAGGCAGCCCCTATTCGGTTAGCTCTTCCGTCGGCGGCTCGGGAACTTTCGTGTCGTCGTCTGGCAGACCAATGCCAAATTCGAAAATTCGCCGAAACACGCCGGGCGTTAACACCGAAAGCGGGTTGACCAAAACATCATAATCATCGCTCCGGCCACTGACGCGATAGCCGATGCCAATTACCCCCTCGCCTCGGCGTCCGCCCAGAAGACGCCCCAGCAGCGGTATTTTGCCCGGCAGGGAATTCAGCGAATAGGCGGGCACAACCGTGCCGCCGATATCTATTTTATCGCTGCTCAGGTCATAATCTCCCTGCAAGGTAAAGCCCACAGCAGCGCCATGCACCAGCCCGCCTTCCAGTTTTAAGCGCCCGTCGTTTATCGAGAAGTCAGACTGCAATTTGCGAAATTTAATACCATCGCCGGTCAGCGTGTCGGAAATACCGGTCAGCGACGCGAGGCTTAAAATAGACGCCATGACGGGAACTTTACGGGCGCGGAACCCGGTGGCGGTTATCCGCCCCGCAATTTCGCGCGGCCGTTTTTCCTCGTCCATGCGCAAATCATATAGGCTGCCTCTGGCTTCCATTTTGCCGCCGTAAATGCCGTCTTGCCAATCAAACATCCGTAAAATATTGCCGGCATTTTGACTTTGCAAAGAAAACGCGCGCCGTATCTGGCTGGCTCTGTCAATCCGCGCCGTCACCGGTGTTGCATCTTGGAAAACCCCATCCAGGCGCAGTTTTTCATGCAACCCCCCTTGGCGAAGCAGGCTTACCCGCGCGCCATCGACATGGGTATTATGGCCGCCGAGCAGGCGCTCGACATATCCTTCGACGACCGCATCGGCGCCCAAAAACGGCAAGACCTCAAAGGCAGTGCTGGGCACGCGAAGCTCGCTATTGCCAGTTTGAAAAATCTTCTCGGCATCGAATTGGTCGGCGCTGAAGGACACATGGCGCACGTCGTCTCGCGTCTCAATGCTAACCTTCAGATTGCGGTCGCGGCCAAGCGATAGCGCGGGCAGGTTCAAACGCTCAACCACTGGCCCATCGAGCGTCAGCTGCACCCGCACGTCTTTCTCGCCGTCGATTTTCAGGCGGGCGCGAATATCGTCCACATCGCCTTCGTCATCTGTGCCCATAACCACTTGCACGCTGCTGGCCAGACCGACGGGCTTGGTATAGGCCAGCGGCCTTGGCATTAATTCCGCTTCGGTTAAATCTGCGAACACGCGAATTTGCGTCGGATTATCCAGCCCCCCCAGCACCAGAACTTTGGCTGGCACCTCGCCTTTCACCCGCTCGCCGACCCAAGCCTGCTGGAGCGCCACCATATCTTGCGGCGACACCCGCCCCTGCGCCGCGAAGCGAGAGCCCTCCCGCGCGCGCGCGCCAAACGGTTGCTCCCAAGCAAAACCAGCCGCCACGCCATTGGCTTTCGCCCGCCCGACAATCGACAGACCGGCTTTGGAAATATCGACCCTCGCCCGCGCCTTGGAAATCGTATAGGGCCCCAGGGCGCCATCCACCGAGGCATCCAAACTAGTGGCGGCGACCTGATAATCAAACTTCGTCCTATCGGCTTTGACCCCCAAAGGCACCGCTAAACGCACCTTGGCTTTGGCATCGCCGCGTATCCGGTCGAAGTCGAAATCGATATTTTTCGCAATCGATAGAGGCGCCGCGTTGAGCGCTCGAATGATGTCGCGTATCTCGCCCGTGCCGCTAAAGTTCACTTCCGCCGGTATATTGGGGTCGCGCAAATTGGCTAGGAAGAAACGCCCCTCCTCCAGCACCACGCCGCGCGTTTTCCCTTGGTCGATACCGTCGGTCAGCGTCGGCAAATGCACCACGCCGCCTTGTCCATGAACCCGAAAGGTTTTGCCCCGCAAAGATAAATCGGCGCTCAATTGCTGCACCGGCGGCAGCTGTTTTAAAAACCGCAAACTGGCGCGCTGCAATTTCAAATCAAGCTGCAAAGCCTCTTCGCGCAAAGGGTCAGTGCGCTTGCGTTGGGTCAATTCGGCCAGCCCTGCCGTTAGCTTTAAGGAGCCGCTTACCAGCTCCGCTTCGGTTAGATTATCCGTCACCCATTTTTTCACGGTCGGCGCGGTCGGCACAGGCCAGAGCGCCAACAGCCCCTCGCGTTCCATCCGCCCGAACTGAGTGGTAAAATCAAAATAAACGTCGCTATTGGCCAAGCCAATGGTGCCATCCAAAGCCAGTTCGCCAAAATTATGCTTTGCCGTCAGCTCGTCGATGGTCACTTTGCCCAAGGCGATATCATAGCGAAGCTTTGCTTTGGCGTGCGGCAGAAGCAAAACCTGCTCGAACAATTTGGGCAGGCGCGCTTGCACGCCGCGCCCATCTAAATCGAACTGCAATTGGTCAATCAGACCCGCCTCATCCATTTGATAGCGCATCGCCCCCGATAAAGTGCCCGCCACATCGGCCACATTAAATCGGGCATCGCGCAGCGAAACCCGCTGCTCCACAAAATCCGCTGTGCCCGAGACCGTCAGCTCTTTAAAGGCGACGGGCGTGCCCGATAAAACAATCTCGCCGGGCGCGACAAATAAATCCACCGCCCCCGTTTGCGGCTCTCCCTGGCCGTTAAAATCGACCGAGAGCTGAGCGGTAATCGGCAAATGAATACCTTGCAGGGGCGCCAATAATGTCGACACACGCCCCAAGTCGCGCGGGTTCATATTTTCCAGAATAAAATCGCCGTGGCCGCGCTGCCCCGGGGTCAGCTTCAGCACCGCCAAAATATAGCTAAGTTGGCCGTTTTGCTGATAGGCAATATTGGCATTTAAATTGATATGGTCGCCATAATGGGTCAGCAGCAATTGAGATTTTTGCGCGCGCTTGGCTATCGGCTCGCCAATGGTAATGTCGCGGATGGCCAATCGTTTTAAAAAACTTGGCCGGGCTTCGCCTTGCGACGCGGCTATGTCGGGCACAAATAAAGTAACACCCGGCGGCAGAAGATTTGCCTCCGATAAAGTCGCCTTCAAACTTTCGACCTCGACCTCGGCGAGCGCAAACTTGCCATACTCCCATAAAGCCTCGCCGCTTAAACTGGCATAAGCGCGGCCAAGGGTCAGCTGTGCGCCGTCGCTGTCGACAATGTCGATGCTCGTGGCCTCAAGCGCAAACATATTGGCGGTCAAAGACCAGCCCAAGCGCGCGCCCTTAATATCAATCGATATGCCAAGATTGCGCTGCACCCCCCATTCAACAAGGCTGGCAATCGGGGCCACGGGCAAAGGCGTGATGCGGGTGACGATGGCCAACACTAAAATCGCGATGACCAAAGAGCCCGTCATGGCTGTTAAAATCCGCCCAACCCGTTTCATTTTGAGATATTTTTCTCCACGCGCGTGTCTCCTCAGCCCATCGGGGCTTGCCACCTGCTTTGCAAATCAAGGCAAGTCAAATGGGCTTTACTTGTTTATGACAGAGTCTAAGGTTAGACGCATCTCAAATATCGGAGTTTTTCATGACCGGAAGTTTAAAAATTGGCGATCGCGCCCCAGATTTTTCTCTGCCCGCCAGCGGCGATCAAACCCTCAGCCTCGCCGATTTTAAAGGCCGCAAATTGGTGCTGTATTTTTACCCGAAAGACAATACCCCCGGCTGCACAACCCAAGCCATCGATTTTACCGCCGCCGCCAAAGCCTTCGAGGCGGCCAATACAGCCGTGGTTGGCGTCTCGGCCGATAGTCTGAAGAAACACGATAATTTCATCACCAAACACCAATTGGCCATTCCGCTGATATCGGATGAAGACCATGTCGCCCTAAACGCCTATGGGGTTTGGGTAGAAAAAAGCATGTATGGCAAAAAATTTATGGGCATTGAGCGGGCCACATATCTCATTTCCGAAGACGGAAACATTGCCGCGATTTGGCGCAAAGTAAAAGTCAAAGGCCATATCGAAGCGGTGCTAGAAGCGGTGGGCGGTTAGCTTATTGGGGCTATCTGCGGGTGCTTTACGCCAACTTAACAAAAAGGCGCAAAACACTAAAGGCTTGCCTTTTCATGTATTTTTTGGGAAACAATCAGGTAAATAACCAAGTTGAGCCAAATGAATCTACTGTTAGATAAATTGCGCGAGCTTTTCGCCGAACGCCAAATTTACATTCGCAAAAATGGCAGCGTTACCTATGTGCCGATGTCGACACGTTCGCTTGCGGTTTTGACGGTGGTGTTTTTGGCTATATCTGGTTGGGTTGGCTATGCTTCGGTGCATGTGGTTTTCGAAAGCGGTCTGGGTGCCGAGCGCGAACGCGACGTGCGCGATATGCGTCTGGCCTATGAAAATGAACTGAACCGACTGCGCTTAGCCCATGATGATTTAAACGCCCAGCTTATTTTAACCCGCGATTGGTTTGCCAAAACCACTGACACGCTCGAAAAACGACACAATAATCTGACCCTCGTGTTTGAGCAGCACGCCGCCATCTCTGACGAATTGCAAGACATGCAATCTGCCTTTGCCCGCGTCGCAAAGCGCAACAAACGCGATAAAAACAAAACCGAATTGGTCGCGCGCAGTGGCGATGGCCATGAGGGCGCGCTCGAAAGCCGCGCCTTTGTCATGCCAGACGATAGCGGCAAAGTGCAATTGACCCAAACCAAAGTGCTGGAAACCGAGAGCCAAGATATCGCCATGCCGCATTTGTCCGGCGATGTTTACAAACGCGTTGCCTCGCTCGATTTACGCCAGCAAGATTTGCTCGATGCGCTCGAAGAAAACATCGACCAACGCATCGCCGAATATGAAGGCGTGATTGAAGGCACCAGCATTCTCGAACCGGAAAGCTTCATGGCCTCGGTGCTGCCAGAGAGCGGGCGCGCCATCGGCGGCCCCTATATTCCGCTGCAAGATGAAAACGCAGGCATTAACACATCCCTGCACAAGCAGCTGTATCGTATTTCGAGCAATCTGGAGCGCTTGCAAAACCTAAGCGCCTCTGTGACCAAAATTCCCTTGGCCCTGCCCATCCATGATTTTCGGTTGACCAGTAGCTTCGGCCCGCGCATTGACCCGTTTAAAAAACGCGCGGCGTTTCATTCCGGCGTCGATTTTGGCACCGCGACGGGCACCCCGGTTTATGCCACTTTGCCAGGCACGGTAACGCGCGCTGGCTATAAAGGCCCCTATGGTTTGGTGGTCGAGATTGACCACGGCAATGGGTTTCGTACCCGCTACGGCCATTTGGCGCGCTCGCGCGTGCGCCGCGGCCAAAGCGTTGACTTTCAGCAACACATTGCCGACGCTGGCAATAGTGGCCGCAGCACCGGCCCGCATTTGCATTATGAAGTCTGGTACGAGGGAAAAGTAAGAAACCCCGTGGCTTTTCTAGATTCAGGAAAGCAAATTTTTAACATTGCTGAGACGCTGTCCCGCGCCGAGCAAAAATAAATCTTCGGATTGGAACCAAATGGCCGACGCCTCGAAAAACAAATCAGCGCCCTCAATTCTTAGTCAAGATATGCATGTTGTCGGGAAAATTTTCTCCACGGGCGACATTCAAATCGAAGGCCAATTAGATGGCGACCTGCGCTCGCACGCCGTCACCGTTGGCGAGCAAGCCGTAATCAATGGCGAAGTGGCTGGCGATACGGTTACCGTGTTTGGCAAAGTCAATGGCACCGTGCGGGGACGCCAAGTCTTGCTGTGCGCGACCTGCCATATCGATGGCGATGTGTTTAATGAAGCGCTGGCCATCGAGTCGGGCGCACAATTAAACGGCGCCGTTAAAAACGAAAAAGACCCGCTGAAAAACGCCGCCATAAGCCTGGCTCAAAACGAGGGCGCCTCGGGTCTCGACAGCGATTAATCTAAATCTGCGACGCCATCGGCGCCGGCCTCTGGGTTGACGCGCTGCGCCAAGGCCGCTTCCATAAAGGGGTCTAAGGCGCCATCCAAAACCGCATTGGGATTGCCGCTTTCGACGCCGGTCCGCAAATCTTTCACCATCTGATACGGCTGCAAGACATACGACCGAATTTGGTGGCCCCACCCAATCTCGGTCTTGGCTTCGGCATTGGCATTGGCTTCTTCTTCGCGCCGTTGCAGCTCTAATTCGTAAAGCCGCGCCCGCAACATGGCCCAAGCGGTCGCGCGGTTTTTATGCTGCGAGCGCTGGTTCTGGCACTGCACCACAATATTGGTGGGGATATGGGTAATCCGCACCGCACTATCTGTGGTGTTGACGTGCTGCCCACCCGCGCCGCTGGCCCGAAACGTATCAATGCGAACATCGCTTTCCGACACATCAATGGCAATCGTATCGTCAATCACCGGATAACAGCCGACGCTGGCAAAGCTGGTGTGGCGGCGCGCATTGCTGTCAAACGGCGAAATACGCACCAAACGATGCACCCCGCTCTCGGTCTTGGCCCAGCCATAGGCATTATGGCCTTTAATCTCAATGGTGGTGGATTTAAGCCCCGCCTCATCGCCATTGGTCTGCTCTATCACGCTGGCTTTATAGCCTTTTTTCTCGGCCCACCGCAGATACATACGTTGCATCATCTGCGTCCAGTCTTGGCTTTCTGTGCCCCCGGCGCCCGCATGCACTTCGATATAGCAATCATTGCTATCGGCCTCGCCCGACAGAAGCGTTTCGACTTCTAGGCGCGACGCCGTCTCACATAGCGCGGCCAAAGCGGCTTCGCTTTCGGTCACGACATCGCTATCGCCTTCGGCTTCGCCGAGCTCAATCATCTCGACATATTCGTTCATATCGGCTTCGAGCTGACGGCAGGTTTTAATGGCGGTCTCAAGGCGCGTGCGCTCTTGCATCAGGCTTTGGGCGCGCTCTGGCTTGTTCCACAGCTCCGGGTCTTCGGCGCGTTTGTTCAGCTCTTCCAAGCGCCCCAAAGCGACATCCCAGTCAAAGGTGCCTCCTCAGCAGCTCAACCGACTGCTTGATACGATCTACATAGAGGGTGTTTTCTGCGCGCAAAATTTCAAATCCCGAACCAAATCAACTTGGACGCAACCTAGAGCGATGCTCGAACTTAGTAAAGACCGCCCGTGCCCGTGCCCACAGTTTCTGTGTTGACCGCCGGGCGCGTGCGGCGGCTGGTGCCAGAACGGCCGCGAACAATCGCTTGCTTGCGGCCAATCGAGGGCTCATTGCCCAGTTTAAAAGCTTCCAGAATAACCGTCTCATCGTCGGGCCGTGCCAGCTTGCCGGTCTTGGCGTTAATCCGCACCAAGCTCACGGCCGAGGGAATGCGAAACGGCGGCGTCGGTTCGGTTTTCAGGGCCTCTTCCATGAAAGCCTTAAAGATGGGCCCGGCCACCACGCCCCCGCTTTCGCCATTGCCCAAAGGTCGATTGTCATCATAGCCCACATACACCCCCACCACGAGGTCGGCCGAGAAGCCGATAAACCACGCATCGCGGCTGTCATTTGTGGTGCCGGTTTTGCCCGCCAGAGGTTTGCCGATGCTACTAATGCGCCGCCCCGTGCCCCGTTTCACCACGCCCTCCAACATAGAGACCACTTGATAGGCGGTTTGCGGCGACAAGACTTGCTCGCGATCATCGGGCAAATCGGGGGCGGCTTGCTGTTCGTAGGTCTCATCATCGCAGCCAATGCAGGCGCGCTGGTCGTATTTGAATAGGTTCTTGCCATAGCGGTCTTGCACGCGGTCAATAAACCGCGGCTCAATGCGCTTGCCGCCATTGACCAACATCGCATAGGCCGAGGTCAGACGCATCAATGTGGTCTCTCCGGCACCCAGCGACATCGCCAAAACATCAGGCATTGTGGAGTTAATGTTAAACCGCGCGGCGTAATCGGTAATTTTCGCCATGCCCACTTCTTGGGCCATGCGAATGGTCATCAAATTGCGGCTCTTCTCCATACCAAGGCGCAAAGTCGACAGGCCATAGAAACGCCGCGCATAGTTTTCTGGTTTCCACAGCCCTTGGTCTTTACCTTGGTCCATAACAAATGGCGCATCCAGCACCAGACTGGCGGGGGTGAACCCACTATCCAAAGCGGCGGCATAGACAAAAGGTTTAAAGGCCGAGCCCGGCTGACGACTGGCTTGCGTGGCGCGGTTAAACTCACTGGCCGAGAAACTATAGCCGCCAACCATCGCCTGCACACGGCCCGTATGCGGGTTTAAGGCCACCATGGCGCCATTGACTTCCGGGACTTGCTTCAGCTCATAGTGCCCGTCATTGGATGATTTTTCCTCAACCCAAACCACATCGCCGACTTTCACCACATCGGAAACTTTGCGAATTCTCGGGCCTTTTATTTTATAGCTATTGTTGGGCGACGGCGCCTCGCGCGCCCAAGTGACGCCCTTTAAGGGCAAGACGCCCAATTCGACCGATTGCTCAAACCGCCGGGCGCGCGTCATCCGCGGGCGCAAGCCGATGGAAGCCTCTTGCAATTCATCATCGACCGATAAAACCACCGACAAACGCCAAGGCGCCAAATCGGTGGGAATAGAGATTTGGGTGAGTTGTTCCCACCAAGCTTCCAAGCTTTCCAGCTCGGCCACAGGGCCACGATAGCCGCGACGGCGGTCATAGTTTTGCAAGCCCTCGCGCAGCGAGGTTAGTGCCAGCTTTTGAAAATCTGTGTTCAGCGTTGTGCGGATAGATAAGCCACCGCCATAAAGTTGCTTCTCGCCATAAAGCCCATAGACTTCGCGGCGCACTTCTTCGACGAAATATTCGGCCGCATAGCGCCGCAAACTGGCGGGACGGTCGGCCACCACCAGTTCTTGCGCGGCCGAGCGGCGCGCTTGGTCATCGGTGATATAGCCATTGTCGCGCATCCGCTCGATAACCCAATTGCGCCGCGCAATGGCGCGCGCGCGTTTGCGGAACGGATGATAATTATTCGGCGCTTTGGGCAAGGCGGCCAGATAAGCGGCTTCGGCAATGGTTAAATCGCTCAGCGGCTTATCAAAATAATTCAACGCCGCCGCCGCCACCCCATAGCTTCCAAGGCCGAGATAAATCTCATTGAGATAAAGCTCCAATAATTGTCGCTTGGTGAAAGTGCGCTCGAGACGCAAAGCCAAAACCGCCTCTTTTAGCTTGCGCTCAAAAGTGACGTCGGAGCTGAGCAAAAAGTTTTTCGCGACTTGCTGCGTAATCGTCGACGCCCCTTCGAGGCGCCGTCCGGTTACCACATTGCGTAAATTCGATACGACGGCGCGCAAGATGCCGATAAAATCAATCCCCGAATGATCGTAGAAGTTTTTATCTTCGGCCGCCAAAAACGCATTGATGAGATGCTCCGGCGCTGTATCAATGGGCACAAAAATACGCCGCTCTTGGGCATATTCGGCAATCAAGAGCCCATTGCCCGCATGTGCCCGGCTCATGACGGGCGGCGTGTAATTGGCCAAATGCTCGTAATTGGGCAAGCCGCTATTCAGGCGCCAAAGCACCAATACCAGCACAAACAGACCAATCGACCCGAGGGTGACGCCAATGCCTGCAAGATTTCCCAAAAACTTCATTTACACTTCCTCAAGGGTTTTCCCCTATCGACCTTATGCCCTTTAAATAGGGCGGCACTATGGCAATTAGCAAGGCAAATTAGGGTAAACTAGGGCGAAATAGGGTAAATTAGGCTAAATAAAAGCGCTTATCGCGCCGCCGCAATGCGCGTGCCCCGGAAAAACCCGTCGACCGATTTCACCAAAGCCGAAGCGACTTTGCGGCGCCAAGCGCTGGTCACCAATTGCTTCTCGTCTTTGCGATTGGTCAAAAAGCCCAATTCAATCAGCACCGACGGCACATCTGGCGCCTTGAGCACGCGAAAGCCTGCAAACCGATGGGTGCGGTCGAGTAGATTGGTTTTATGGCGCGCATTATCGACCACTAATTTGGCAAATTTTACCGATAGGTTTTTGGTCTCGCGCTGCGCCAAGTCGATGAGAATATCTGCGACTTCGGCTGGTTGGTCGGCAAAATCAATGCCGGCAATAATATCCGATTGGTTTTCTTTGCGCGCCAAAGCCGCCGCCTCTTTATCGGACGCGGTTTCGGACAGCGTATAAATCGACATGCCACGGACGTTTTTGCGTTTAATCGCGTCGGCATGAATGGAGATGAATAAATCTGCATTATGTTTGCGCGCAATATTCACCCGCTGCCGCAGCGGAATGTAAATATCGCGGTTGCGGGTTTGATAGACTTTATATTTTCCCGTCGCCCGCAATTGTTTGGCCAGCTCGCGGGTGAAGGCAAGGGTTACATTTTTCTCTTGCGCTTTGCGCCCATGCGCGCCCGGGTCGACGCCGCCATGGCCTGCATCAATAACAATCACCGGCTTGGCATTGGTTTTGCTGCGCGGCTTAAAGGCGGGCGGCGGCGCGGCTTTGGCGGTTTTTCGGCTGCGGCTGGCTTCGCGGTCTTTTTTCACCTGCGCGGCAAAAGCTTTGGCCGTGCTGGGCACTAAATCGACCACCAGCCGATGCGGCAATCCAGACGATGGCGCCAGAATAAAACTTTTCGCCACTTTCACCGGATTGGCGGCATCGATAACCAGACGACTTTTGCCAGCGGTAAATTGGCCAAAGCGCAACCCGCTGACCAATTTGTCGTTTTTGGAAACTTCGGGGCCTTGGCTTGGCCAATCCAGCGAGGGCAAATCAATCACCACGCGGCGCGGCTTATCCAACAGGAAAACCCGATAATCGACGGTCTGCGACAAATCCAAAACCACGCGGGTGCGCGCCTCGGTGACACCGAGGCGAATATCTTTCACCAAATTGGCCGCCTGCGCGGGCGCCAGCAATGCAAAGCTCATCAGCAGTAGCCCGACAAGCTTCGAGAGTGGCAGCAATAGATGGGTTCGCGGGTTCATGGTTTTTCGTTTTTCTCCTGCTTTGGGGCGACTCACTGCGTCGGGCCTAGTTTAGCAAGTTCGCACTCCCAAGGCGACTGACCCGTTAGGCAAAAACCAATCAATTATTAAACCATTGATTAAATTAATTATTTTTGGGTGCGACGTATTCACCTTGCAATCCCCAGAGCGCGTCTGTAGAACTAATCTCGTGTTTTGTGCGGTGACCTCACCCCGATGGCCAAATGGAGCCGGTGGTGATGAAGCTCAAAAGAAACTCATGAGCTCGGCGTTTGCTTTTATAACAGCCGAGCCATAACCGAAACTTTTAACAGGATGTCGCGTGACTTACGCAACAGCAAGAACAAAAGCGATCTTACCAAACCCAGTCTCGGCTGTGGTTTCTAATTGCTGTGCGCTGGGTTCGGCATCTTTCTCACTTTCCTTTTCTCATAAACATTTACGCAGGCTGACGGAGACGGGCTTTGCCCTCACACCGCGCTTGGCGGGAGACTTTCATGACCAAGAATATGCTTATCGATGCCATCCACCCGGAAGAAACACGGGTTGTTGTAACTGAACACAATCAAATCCAAGAGTTCGACTTCGAGTCGGGCACAAAATCGCCCCTACGTGGCAATATCTATCTCGCAAAAGTAACCCGCGTCGAGCCCTCGCTTCAGGCGGCTTTCGTCGAATATGGCGGCAATCGCCATGGGTTTTTAGCGTTCAACGAAATACACCCTGATTATTATCAAATTCCGGTTAGCGACCGCGAAGAATTGCTAAAAGCGCAAGCCGCCGAAGACCGCGAGCACGCCGAAAGCGAAGACGATGACGCGCAAAAAGACACCAGCGCCAATGCCGAAGATGGCGGCGAAGAAGGGTCGGGCGAGAGCGTTTCAAGCGTTGGCGGCGACGCCCATGAAGAGGCCGCCCCATCGAATAAATCGCGCGCCTCGCACCGCCGGTATAAAATTCAGGAAGTCATTAAGCGCCGCCAAGTTATTCTGGTGCAAGTGATGAAAGAAGAGCGCGGCAATAAAGGCGCGGCGCTAAGCACTTATCTATCTTTGGCTGGCCGCTATTGCGTGCTGATGCCAAACACCGCCCGCGGTGGCGGCATTTCGCGCAAAATTAGCAATAGCGCCGACCGCAAGAAACTGAAAACCATCGTCGGCAAGCTGGATGTCCCCAGCGGCATGGGGCTGATTGTTCGCACCGCGGGCGCTGAGCGCACGCTGGCCGAAATTCGGCGCGACTGGCAATATATGTCGACCATGTGGCAGGAAGTACGCGAGAAAACCGTCGAATCGACCGCCCCCGCTTTGGTTTACGAAGAAGGCAATCTGATACGCCGCTGCATTCGGGATTTATATTCGAAAGAGTTCGACGAAGTGTCGATTGCCGGCGCCGATGCCTATAAAGAAGCCAAAGGCTATATGAAGCTTTTGATGCCAAGCCATGCGCGCAAAGTAAAACAACATGTCGACAATACGCCTTTGTTCAAGCAACACGGCGTGGAAGATAAATTGGCCGCCATGTTTAACCCGACCGTGGTTTTGCCATCGGGCGGCTATTTGGTTATCAACCCCACGGAAGCGCTGGTTTCTATCGATGTGAACTCGGGCAAATCAACCCGCGAGCAATCGATTGAGAAAACCGCGTTGAACACCAACCTAGAGGCGGCCGTCGAAGTGGCTCGCCAAGCAAGATTGCGCGACTTGGCTGGTTTGCTGGTCATTGATTTCATCGATATGGATGAAAACCGCAACAATCGGGCGGTGGAACGCAAAATGAAAGAGGCGCTGAAAAGCGATCGCGCCCGCATTCAGGTGGGCCGCATTAGCTCGTTCGGGCTGATGGAAATGTCGCGCCAACGGATGCGCGCGGGCGTTTTGGAAGGCAGCAGTGAAACCTGCGTGCATTGCAATGGCTCTGGCATGGTGCGCTCGGTGGAAAGCCGAGCCCTGCATGTGTTGCGCCAAATCGACGAGAGCGCCGCGAAATTTAGCCAAGGCGAATTGGTTGCGCATCTGCCGCAAGATGTGGCGATTTATTTGCTCAATCAAAAACGTGGCCAGCTTAACGACATTGAAACCCGCACGGGCGTGAGCGTGGCGATTAATATTGATGCCGAGCTGACCTCCATGGAAATGGCCATCACTTTGCCCGACCAATCGGAAAGCTCTGGCGCCTCGCGCATGGAAGGCGATCCAAGTGCCGGACTGGAAGATGGGGATGGCAATAAAAAACGCCGTCGTCGTCGGGGCGGACGCAATCGTCGTCGTTCCGATACGGAGGACAATGATACTCCTAACGGCGAGACTGCCAATTCACCTGCCGCCGAAGCCAGCGCCTCGGATGCCGAAGACAGTAACGCCGATATGGCTGCCCACGCCAACGGAGAAGCCAACGCGGAAGCTGACGGAGAAGCCAACCCGCAACACCAAGGCGAAGACGACGACGATAAGCCAAAGCGGCGCCGTCGTCGGGGGCGTCGGGGCGGTCGTAATCGTCGTCGTTCAGAAGATGGCGCAACCAGTGAAACCTCCGCAGAAGATGGGGAGACCTCTGAAGACAAGCCAGAGACAAACGCCGAGGCAGAGCCTCAGAAAATTATTCTCGACGTAAGCGCGTCGGAAGAAACCTCTGACGCCGCCCCGAGCGTGGAAGCGCCTACAGAGGAAGCCCCTGTTGTGGAAGCGCCTGTCGTAGAAGCCCCTGTCGTGGAAAAAAGCGGCGAAGAAGCTGCCGCGGAAGAAGCGCCAGCCAAGCCGCGCAAAAAAGCGGCGGCAAAACCTCGCAAGAAAGCAGCTGCAAAAGCGCCGAAGAAAACCAAAGCCACAGAAGCGAAAGAGGCAAAAGAAGCCAAAGCAGCGGCAGAAGCAGCGGTAGAGGCAGAAAGTGCCGAAGCCCCAGCCGAAGCCGTCGAAGCTTCAGCCGAAGCCCCTGCGGATGATGATGGCGCGAAGCGCAAAGGCTGGTGGCGCCGCTAGGTGGCCGCATTAAGGCCGCAATCGCATCGCAGTGTTATGAAATGAAACGCTGGCTAAAAACCCCATTCGCCCTCAGACGACCGCTTGTCGGTTTTATGTTGGCGTGTGTGGTTTTGCTGCCCCTCGCCTCCGCCAAAGCGCAAGGGATTGTGCGCGATGGCGAGATTGAACAATTGCTGAAAGACTATAGCCGTCCGCTGTTGATGGCCGCTGGCTTAAAACCCGAACGCATTGGCATTGCCATTATCAATGACCGCCGTTTGAACGCCTTTGTGACCAATGGTCAAAACATGTTCATTCATACGGGGCTTATTTTAGAGGCCGAAGAACCGAATATGGTCATCGGCGTTTTAGCCCATGAGATTGGCCATATCACGGGCGGCCATTTGGCGCGCGGCAGCGAAGCGCTGGCCAATTCGCAAGGCCCTGCCCTCATTGGCACGATTTTGGGGCTTGGCTCTATTTTGGCGGGCGCTGGCGACCTTGGCATTGCGCTTATCACCGGTAGCCAACAAATCGCCATGCGCAATTACCTGACCTACAATCGGGGGCAAGAAGCGGCGGCCGATAATACGGCGCTCGAATTGCTGGATGCCACGGGCCAATCTACCGAGGGCATTATTGGCATGATGGATACATTGGCCAATCAGGAAATTCTATCGGAAGTCTATCAAGACCCGTATGCGCGCTCGCACCCTATGTCGCGCGACCGCGTCAATGCCTATCGGGCAGGCGCCGAAGGCTCGCCCTATCAAGATGCGCGCGATGCCGAAGAGCTCATCTTCCGGCATAAAATGGCGCAGGGCAAAATCTATGGTTTCCTCGATAGACCCAGCGTCACGCTGCGCCGATATGGCAATGACCAAAGCCTGCCCGCGCGTTACGCCCGCGCCATTGCCCTGTATCGCCAAGGCTTGCGCCAAGAGGCCGTGCAAACGGTCGATGGCCTGCTGGCTGAAATGCCCGATAACCCATGGCTCTATGAGCTGAAAGGCCAGATATATTATGAGACCGGGCAAGCCGATAAGGGCATTGCCCCGTATGAGAAATCGATTGAACTGCAACCCGATGAACCGCTATTGCTAATCGGGCTGGCCTCTTGCCAATTGGGGGTTGGGCAATCGCGCGGCAAAGTGCATCGGGCGATTAACCAGCAGGCTTTGGTCAATTTAAAAAAAGCGCTGCGCCTCGACCCGAGCAACCCAACGGCTTATTTTCAAATGGCCAAAGGCTATGGGCAATTGGATGAAACGGCTTTGGCCCAGTGGGCGCTGGCTGAATATCATGCCGCGCTGGGCAGCCGCGAAGCCAAACGCCATGCGAGGCGCGCGGCAAAAGGCTTGAAAAAAGGAACGGTCGAGTATATTCGAACCATAGACATCATCAGCGGGCCGGATAAACCGGGCTCTCGGTAAGGACATAAAATGCGTTTTACATATATGATTTTAATCTTGGCTGGCCTGGCGCTCACGGCGCCGCTGCAGGCGGCTCCATTTACCGCCGAACAAGAAAAAGCCATTGAGAAATTAATCGCCGATTACTTCGTCGCCAACCCCGAAAAACTGGGCGACGCGCTAGATAATATGCAAGCGCATTATCGCGATATAGAAGCGCAACGCATGGCCCAAACCCTGAAGGACAATGCCAAAGCGCTGTATAAAGACGAGCGCGATTTTACGCTGGGCCCGGCCGATGCGCCGATTACCATCGTGGAGTTTTACGATTACAATTGCGGCTATTGCAAACGGTCGCTGGCGCCGCTGATGCAAACGCTGGATGAAAACCAAGACGTTCGTTTGGTGTTTAAAGAACTGCCGATTTTAAGCGAAACCTCCCGCATCGCCGCCAGAACCGCTTTGGCCCTCGACGACCCGCTTACGTTTTTGAGCTATCACACTAAATTAATGACCCATCGAGGCAGCGTCACCCAAACGGTGATTGACAAAACCTTGACCGAGTTAAAACTCTCGCCCAAGGCGATTGCGGAGAAAGCCAAATCGGCTGACATCAAGCAGGTGATTGCCAACACGGGAGCGCTGGCAGACCGCCTCGGCATTGGCGGCACGCCCGCCTTTATCGTCAATGGCGAGCTCTATCCCGGCGCGCTGGAAGTGGCAGACCTAACGGCCGCCGTGGTGAAAGCCCGCAAAGCGCTGGCTAATTAAATAAGGCCAGCCAAAGGCGAGCTCGGGTCGGCATATAGACGCTTGCCCATGCGCCCCGCCAGATAGGCTTGGCGTCCGGCGATAACCGCGTTTTTCATCGCCTCAGCCATTAATATCGGATGTTTCGCTTCGGCAATGGCGGTGTTCATCAACACGCCGTCACAGCCCAATTCCATGGCAATGGCGGCATCCGAGGCGGTGCCAACGCCGGCATCGACCAGCACCGGCACTTTCGCCTGTTCGATAATCAAGCGAATGTTCACCGGGTTTTGAATGCCCAGCCCAGAGCCAATGGGGGCGGCCAAAGGCATGATGGCGCAACAGCCCATGTCTTCTAATTCTTTCGCCATAATCGGGTCGTCGCTGCAATAAACCATCACCTCGAACCCTTCTTGGATAAGCAGTTCGGCCGAGCGCAAAGTCTCTATCATATTCGGGTAGAGGGTTTTTTCATCGCCCAAAACTTCCAGTTTCACCAAGCTCCAATCGCCTGCCTCGCGCGCCAAACGCAGCGTGCGCACGGCATCCTCGCCGGTAAAACAGCCCGCCGTATTGGGCAAATAGGTAAATTTTTTCGGGTCGATATAATCGACCAACATGGGCGCTTGCGTGTCGGTTAAGTTCACGCGGCGCACCGCCACAGTCACAATCTCGGCGCCCGCCGCTTCGGCGGCGGCGGCGTTTTCGGCATAGTCTTTATATTTTCCGGTGCCGACGATAAGGCGCGACGAAAAATGCCGTCCGGCAATCACCAGCCCATCGTCTGTTTTGTCTGTTGTGCTTGCGCTCATCTCACCCTCCGCCAATAAAATGGACTATTTCTACTCGGTCGCCTTCGCCCAGCTCATGCGTGTCATAAGCTGATTTCGCGACAATTTCCAGATTATGCTCGACCGCAATTTTGGTCCGCGCCAACCCCAAGTGGTTGAGCAAATCAGCGACGCTTAACGGCGTTTCAAAAGTCTGCGCTTCGCCATTGACAAAAAGTTTCATGTAGGGGGTCTCCAAAGCTTGGCCGATAATGCAAATCTAACGGGCAAAGCGCAAGCCCCCCGCTGGTTTCGATGAATTAAGCCTGTTGAAAAACTTGCACTTTTTTGCAATCTCCGCTACCCAAAACAAGTATTTACCTCGTTTGAAGGAAACCAGCGTCGATGGCTCAGGCAATCACGATTATCAATGGTCCGAATTTAAACTTGCTCGGCACCCGCGAGCCAGAAATTTATGGCACCACCACTTTGGCAGATATTGAAGCCATGTGTGCGGCGCGCGCCAAAACGCACGGCCTTACCGCCCAATGTTTTCAAAGCAATGATGAGGGCGAGCTGGTCAACCTCGTGCAACAGGCGCGCCAAAACGCGGCCGGCATTATTATCAACGCCGGTGCCTATTCGCACACCTCAGTGGCTATTCTCGATGCGCTTCAGGCGGTCACCGCACCGATTATCGAAGTGCATTTATCCAATATTTTTGCTCGCGAAGAATTTCGCCATCATTCCTATGTCTCTGGCGTGGCGGCGGGCGTGATTTGTGGGCTGGGCGCGCAAGGCTATGAAATGGCTATCGACGCGCTGGCAACTCGTTTAAACTCGCTGTAAATCTAGCCATAAGAGGATCCCATGGCCAAATTACCCGATAAAAAGACAATCAAAGAACTTGCTGATCTGCTGGCCGACACGGGCCTGAGCGAAATTGAAGTCGAAACTGGCGAGGTGCGCATTCGCGTGGCCCGCCAAAGCGCGGCTGTCAATGCGGTTATGCCCGCCGCCGCCCCAGTGGCGATGGCGGCGCCTGCCCCTGCCACTCCTGCTCCTGCGGCGGCCGAAGCGCCCGCAGCGAGTGATTTAGCGGGCGCGCTCAAATCTCCGATGGTGGGCACCGCCTATCTATCGCCCGAGCCAGGCGCTGCGAATTTCGTTAAAGTCGGCGATACCGTGAGCCAAGGGCAAACGCTGCTTATCGTTGAAGCGATGAAAACCATGAACCCGATTGCCGCCACCAAAGCGGGTAAAATTACCCAAATTATCGTTGGCAATGAGCAGCCCGTCGAGTTCGACGAAGTGCTGATGATTATCGAGTAACCCATGGTCAGCAAAATCCTGATTGCCAATCGTGGTGAAATTGCTTTGCGGGTCATCCGTGCCTGCCGCGAAATGGGCATTGCTTCCGTGGCCGTGCATTCCACCGCCGATGATACCGCCATGCATGTGCGCCTTGCCGATGAAAGCGTCTGCATTGGCCCGCCGTCTGCCACCAATAGCTATTTGAGCATTCCCGCGATTATCGCCGCTTGCGAAATTACCGGCGCCGATGCCGTGCATCCAGGCTATGGGTTTTTATCGGAAAACGCGAAATTCGCCGAAATATTGGAAGAACATAACATTACCTTCATTGGCCCCACGGCAGAGCACATCAACCTGATGGGCGATAAGATTGCCGCCAAAGCCAAAGCCATTGAATTGGGCATTCCCGTCGTGCCGGGCTCGGACGGCGAAGTGAAAACCGCCAAACAAGCCCGCGCCATTGGCGTCGACATGGGCTTTCCCGTTTTGGTCAAAGCGGCCTCCGGCGGCGGCGGCCGCGGCATGAAGATCGCGCTGAGCGAAGACGACATAGAAGAAGCTTTCACCACGGCGCGCTCAGAAGCCAAAGCCGCCTTTGGCGATGATGCCGTCTATATCGAGAAATATCTCGGCAAACCGCGCCATATTGAAATTCAAGTGGCCTGCGATACACATGGCAATGCGGTGCATTTGGGCGAACGCGATTGCTCGTTGCAACGCCGCCACCAGAAAGTTTTAGAAGAAGCCCCGTCCACGGTTTTAGATGAGACCGCGCGCGCCAAAATTGGGAAAATCGTCACCGATGCCATGGTCGGCATGAGCTATCGCGGCGTCGGCACGGTCGAGTTTTTATATGAAAACGGTGAATTTTATTTCATCGAGATGAACACCCGCCTGCAAGTCGAGCATCCGGTCACCGAAGCCATTACCGGCATTGATTTGGTGCGCGAGCAAATTCGCGTCGCGCAAGGCGAAAAACTAAGCTTTACGCAAGATGATGTGAAACTTTCGGGCCATGCCATCGAGTGCCGCATCAATGCCGAAAACCCAGAAACTTTCGCGCCGTCTCCCGGTAAAATTCAGACCTATCACGCGCCCGGCGGTTTGGGCGTGCGAATGGATAGCGCGATTTATTCTGGTTATTCTATTCCGCCCTTTTACGACAGTCTCATCGGCAAGCTCATCGTCCATGCCGAAACCCGTGAGGCCTGTTTAAGGCGCCTCGAGCGCGCGTTAGGCGAATTTGCAATCGATGGCGTCGAGACAACAATTCCGCTGTTTGAAAAACTTCTACCGAATGAAGATTTCCGCAAAGCCGATTATGACATCCATTGGCTGGAAGTATTTTTGGGGATGAAAGAGGCCGATTAATTGCTTCGCGTCGGGGGCAGTATCTCGCCCGTGAAACTCATGCCATCTTCAGTTTTGCAAGCCACAGGCCATAGGTCATAGACGGGGTGTTCGAGCGCATGAATGCCGGGGCTCGAGGCAAACATCCAACCGCTGAACAGGCTTCTGTCGGCGCCATTTTTAAACTCTGAAACTTGTAAAAAAGATTTCGTCTCTGGCGGCTCTTCGGGTGGCGTCGAGAGGCAATCTTGCATGGTTAAGGTCAAGGCGCCAATGGTCACTTCTTCGCCGGCCCGCAAACTTATGTCGCGCACTTTCGCCGTCACCTTATGCAATAAGGAAAATGTGCCAATCCGCACGGGCCCCGCCTCGCCATCGGCATCCCGATTGGTGGGAATGTCTAACGTCGGCACAACAAAAACCGATAAAGGCGTTTCGCTTTCCCCCGGGGTCTCGGAGAAGAGATCGGCATCGGTTTGCTCGACCAAGAGGTTTTCCTCGATTGGCGGCGGCACCAAAAGCGTGGGCGGCATCATTTTATCATCGATGATTTGCGCTGCCGCAGGGCTGGCCAGACATGCCGTGGTCAGCAAAACCGCCCAGGCAAACCACCATCCGAAGCTATTTTTCCCGCTATCGGACACTTTACGGAGACGTGCCCTCGGCACTTTCTTCGTCGCCTGCACTAAACAAAGCTTGGCTTACCAGACCGATTAAATCGACCGAGCCTTGCGTGTATAAAATTTCGTCGCCTGCCGCCAACATATCTTCGCTACCGCCCGGCGAGAGCGACACATAATTGCCGCCCAAAAGACCTTCGCTGGTAATTTTGGCGCTGGTATCTTCGGGTAGTTCGATTTCGCCAGCGATGCTGAATTTGGCAATCGCGTAATAGCTTTGCGGGTCGAGCGTCAGCGCCGTTACCGTGCCCACTTTAATGCCAGACATGCGCACATCGCTGCCGACCGTCAGCCCGTCGACGCGGTCGAATTGGGCGTTGAGCGCATAGCCCTCGCCGCTATCGGCTTCGGTGACCGAATAGCCATAGAGAATAAATAAAGTGGCAATAACTAAGACGGCAGCCCCGACCAGTGTTTCGACAAGATTATCTTTCATGGCGTATCCTTTTGGCCGACCTTATCATAGGGTCGTTCTTATTCAGGTTTCCAAGCATTATAGCCTTCCGCATAAGACGCCGCATCGGCGGGCCCTGCGGGTTGATGCGCGTCTTTGGTGCCCGTCATATTCATCTGATGCGGTTGCATCCAATCGCGTTTCGTCATCTTGGCAACATCGGGCGTTTCGTCCACGGTATAATGCAACCAGCCGTGCCATTCAGCGGGCACGCGCGAGGTTTCAATATCGCCATTATAAATCACCCAACGGCGCGTTTTGCCATTAATCGACGCCGCTTTTTTATCGACATAATAGCAATTGCCCTGCTCATCAACGCCCACCAAGGCGCCGCGACGCCAAGTGGTGAGCCACGTGCCAAAAGTTTGGTGATGCCACCAGGTAAAAATCGATTTTAGAAAAACCATCATCTAGCTTCACTCCATTTGGCGTTAGCATAAACCAAGCCGCCTTAAAAAACACGGGCAAAAAACACGGGCAAAAAACCCTGCCTATTCCTCGTTGGCGTCTGTTTGGCGCGCGCTCGGCTCCGCGGGAGTCGCTGCCGGTGTCGGTGTCGGCAAGTTCAACCGAATATGCAGCTCGCGCAATTGCGCATTGGATACCGGGCTTGGGGCTTGCATCAGCAAATCTTCGGCTTGCTGGTTCATGGGGAAAGCCACTACTTCGCGCAGGTTTTCTTGTCCCGCCAGCATCATCACAATGCGGTCGACCCCTGGCGCAATGCCCCCGTGCGGCGGCGCGCCAAAGCGGAAAGCGTTCAACATGCCGCCAAATTCTTTCTCCACCACGGCCTCATCATAGCCCGCCAGCTCAAACGCTTTCAGCATAATCTCTGGCTTATGGTTCCGAATGGCCCCCGACGATAATTCAATGCCATTGCACACAATGTCATATTGATAGCCCTTAATATCCAAGGGATCCATCGTCTCCAAGGCTTCCATACCGCCTTGCGGCATAGAGAACGGATTATGCGAGAAGTCGAGCTTGCCCGTCGTCTCGTCGATTTCATACATTGGGAAATCGACAATCCAACAAAAGGCGAATTGGTCGCGGTCAATAAGGTCGAGCTCTGTGCCGACGCGGTTGCGCGCGCGGCCTGCAAATTCGGCAAATTCGCGCGGCACGCCAGCGCAGAAGAACACGGCATCGCCATCTTCGAGGCCCAATTGCGTGCGAATTTGCTCGGTCCGTTCGGCGCCAATGTTTTTCGCCAAGGGGCCCGCGCCCTCGCCATCGCGGAAGAAAATATAACCAAGTCCCGGTTGGCCTTCGCCTTGCGCCCAAGAGTTCATACGGTCACAAAACGCGCGGCTGCCGCCCGTCTTGGCCGGAATGGCCCAGACGCGGACTTTGTCATTTTTCTCAATCATACCGGCAAAGATTTTAAAGCCGGAGCCCGCAAAGCTTTCCGTCACATCTTCCATTTCAATGGGAATGCGCAAGTCTGGCTTATCCGAGCCATATTTCTGCATGGCCTCGGCATAGGGAATGCGCGGGAAAACCTCCGACACGCGTTTGCCTTTGCCAAATTCCACAAACACATCGTGCAGCACCGGCTCGACCGCTTGGAACACATCTTCTTGGGTGACAAAGCTCATCTCAAGGTCGAGCTGATAAAACTCGCCGGGCGAGCGGTCGGCGCGAGCATCTTCATCGCGAAAGCAAGGCGCGATTTGGAAATAACGGTCAAACCCCGCCACCATCAACATTTGCTTAAACTGCTGCGGCGCTTGCGGCAGCGCATAAAACCGCCCCGGATGGGTGCGCGAGGGCACCAGAAAATCGCGCGCGCCCTCTGGGCTCGACGCGGTGAGAATGGGCGTTTGATATTCGCGGAAACCATCGTCGGTCATGCGGCGGCGCAGCCAAGCGATAATATCGGAGCGCAGCACAATATTGCTGTGCAACGTATCGCGGCGCAAATCGAGGAACCGATAGCGCAGACGAATATCTTCGGGATAATCGGGCTCGCCAAATACCGGCAAGGGTAAATCGCCAGCTTCTGAGAGAACTTCCAATTCAGAGACATAAATCTCGACGTCGCCAGTTGGCAGATTTGGGTTTTTCGCATCGGCATCGCGGGCCACCACTTTGCCTCCGGCGCGCAACACGCTTTCGGCACGCGCGCCCTCGGCCACGGCAAAAAACGGGCTGGAAGGCTCAATGACCAATTGCGTCAGGCCATAATGGTCGCGCAAATCGATAAACAACAGGCCGCCATGGTCGCGCTTGCGATGCACCCAGCCCGACAGGCGGACGGTTTCGTCTAGGTTCTCAGCGCGCAGAGCGCCGCAATTATGGCTACGATACTGGTGCATTCTATCTTCCTTTTTGCCACGGCCCTCGGGTGATTTCAAAGCCGGGTAAGCTCATTCCTGAGCTTAAACACACCGCTTCAGCCGATTTGTCAAGATGCCAGCACGCAAGGGCCCCCGCGCCTGCCCGCCCTTTCGTTTCCTAGGCGACAAATACAGCCAACTGGCTTATAAAGCTCGCATGAATTTAATTACGACAAATGACGCCCTCACGGCTCTCTGTGCCAAACTTTCCACCCAACGATATATCACTGTCGATACGGAATTTTTGCGCGAAACCACCTTCTGGCCAAAACTTTGCCTCATCCAAGCAGCCGGCGACGGCGTGGAGGCAATGATTGACCCCCTGGCCGAAGGTATTGATTTACAACCTTTTTACGACCTTTTGGTTAACCCAGACGTGATTAAAGTCATGCATGGGTGCCGCCAAGACGTCGAGATTTTTCACAAGGCTGCCAATATTATTCCCACCCCGCTTTTCGATACGCAAATCGCGGCCATGGTATGTGGCTTCGGCGATGCGGTGGGCTATGAGACGCTGATTAAAAAAACCTCTGGCGGCAAAATTGACAAAGGCAGTCGGTTTACCGATTGGAGCCAGCGTCCATTGAGCGAGGCGCAGCTCACTTATGCGCAAGCCGATGTGACGCATTTGCGCGACGCCTATGAAATTCTGGAAACGCAATTGGCCGAAAATGGACGCCGCTCTTGGTTGGAAGAAGAAAGCAATTTGCTTTCCGACCCAGAAATTTATATCCAACGCCCCGAAAACGCTTGGAAGCGATTGAAGATGCAAGACCGCCGCCCCCATGTTTTGGGCGTCTTGGTCGAAGTAGCCGCTTGGCGCGAGACCGAGGCTCAGGCCCGCGACGTGCCGCGCAATCGTATTTTAAAAGATGACGCCATTCGGGAGCTGGCTCTGCAGGGCCCGAAAGACAAAAAGGCGCTGAGCCGATTGCGCGCCATCCAACGCGGTTATGAAAATTCGCGCCATGCCGAGCCGCTGCTCGAAGCCGTGGCTCGCGGGAAAAAGAAAACCAAAGAAGATTTGCCAGATGTGCCCGCCCCCAGCGTCAACCGACAAGGCATTGGCCCGCTCGTCGATTTGCTGAAAGTGTTGTTAAAACAACGCAGCGAAGAAACCGGCGTGGCGCCCAAACTCATCGCCAATGTCGCCGACCTCGAGCGCATTGCCAGCGATAGCGCCCCCGATGTGGCCGCTTTGCATGGCTGGCGGCACGATATTTTTGGCCAATATGCCCTCGACTTGAAAGCGGGAAAACTAGCGCTCGCCTCGCAAGACGACGCGGTTATTTTGGTATCGCGCGATTAATCTGTCTCGACGTCGCCAAATTCCAGCACGGGCGCCAACCCCAAAGCTTTGGCAACGGCGGCCAGACGTTTTTCGATAATCGGTGCGTTCAGGTTTTGCAGCGCGGGCGATAACGTCAGGGTCAATTTATGACGGCCAGCTTTTAATTTCGTCTGCGGCAAAGCCCCCGGCAAAGACGCCGATAGCGAATGCGCCAAGCGCAAGCTGAGCCCCAAAGCCCGCGCCAGAGCATCGTCTTTTGCACTAAGTTTTAAATCACCCAAGTCCAGCTCTGTCTCGCGCACTTCATGGCGAAACGACAGCGCATCGGCCATGAACACGCGCGCTTTATGCGAAATGCCCGCGAAAGGCGCGGTCAAGACGGTTTGCCGAACGGTGGCAGCGCGAAACGACGAATGGCTCGACCAAGCTAAATCCGATATCAAACAAGCCGCCTCGCGCAGTCGATTGATCTCTTCTAAGGGCAAAGCCTCTGGCGCCGCATGGCGATAGAGGCCGTCAGTCCAGATGGCCAACTCATGGCCATAGGCTTCGGCTTTACACAGGCGGCTGGCCATTTCTTCGCAGGCCATCAACAGCGGGTCGAGACTGCGATATTTGGCCTTGAGCTCAGCATATAAAATGCCCTCGCGCACGGCATTGGCCGAGACCACTAATTTATTGGGCTGTCCCTGCGCCATAAGGGTTTTCAAAACCAGAGCGGCGGCGGGAAAATCTTTTCGCCGATTGCCTGGCGCCTGCGCCAATAGCGGCTCCGCGGCTGCCCCTTGCGCGGTCAAACGCGTGCAAAAACCCTCGATATCGGCTGGGTTCATTTCATATTGATGTAAAACTTCCAGCGGATAGGCGATGATTTTCATGTGTAATTTGGCCATCGCCCGCCAGGTGCCGCCGACGATATAAATCGGCAAATCGCGCCCATCTTGCAACCAATCCAAACGGGCCAGCTCGGTTTCGATAAGCCCTGCCATAACCGATAAATCATTGCCGCTCGCCCGCTCCAGCGCCAAGACGCCCAAGGGCAAGCTGGCCCATTGTTGCACTTGCCCCTCGCGCACGCGGGCCAGCTCCAAACTACCGCCGCCCAAATCAGCGACAATCCCATCGGCTCCGGGAACGCCAAGCATCACGCCATCGGCGGAAAACAAGGCTTCTTCTTCGTCGCTCAACACCCGAATTTTGGCGCCAAGGCATTGCTCTGCCTCGGCCACAAAGGCGGCGCTGTTTTTGGCTTCGCGCACGGCGGCCGTGGCAAATACGGCGAGGTTTTCAATGCCCAATTGTTCGGCGATGGCGCGGAAGCGGCGAAAGGTTTCCAGCGCTTTGTCGCGCGGCGCGCCATCAATGGCGCCACTGGCGGCCACCGCATCGCCAAGGCGGCAAAAGGCGCGTTCATTATAAATCGGAAGCGGGGTCCGCGCCGATCCGCTATAGCCCACCAAACGAACCGAGTTGGAGCCAATATCCAAAACCCCTTGCGGCGCATCGGGCGGCAAGGTTCCCAATTTGGAGAGCGCTCGGGCGTATTTATCGGTGTAGCTGCCGGTCATCGGGTGAGCTTGCCTGTTTGTTCAACATTCTTCAAGTCTCGGCATCCTCACTGGCCTTCTCAAACGATTTCCCTCGGCCCGACAGGCTTGGGTTGGTCATGAAATAGGCTTGCGCGTTCACCGCCGCCTCGCCCACGCCCGGCTCGGCCCGCTGATAGCTGCCATCGGCTTGCATTTTCCAACTTTGCTGATTGTCAGCCAAATTGGTGACCATAATTTGCTCCAGCACTTGGGCATGCACGGTGGTGTTTAAAATCGGCGTTAAAATTTCCACCCGACGATTGAGATTTCGCGGCATCCAGTCAGCCGAAGAAAAGAACACTTTCGCCTTGGCAGACGGCAAAACCTCGCCGCCACCAAAACAGACTATGCGCGCATGTTCCAAAAACCGCCCGATGATGCTTTTCACCCGAATGTTTTCCGACAATCCCTCGACGCCCGCCCGCAGGCAGCAAATGCCGCGCACCACTAAGTCTATTTGCACGCCCGCTTGCGACGCCTCATAAAGCGCATCAATCACGAAAGGGTCGACCAGAGAATTCATTTTTGCCCAAATGCCCGCCGGGCGTCCGGCGGCGGCATGGTCCATCTCTTCTCGAATATGCGCCATCAGCGTGCTGCGCAAAGTCAGCGGCGACATGGCGAGTTTTTTCAAATCGCTCGGCTCGGCATAGCCAGTGAAAAAATTAAACACTTGCGACGCATCCGACGCAATCTCGCGGTCGCAGGTGAATAAAGATAAATCGGTATAGGTCTTGGCATTTTGGGGGTGATAATTGCCCGTGCCCAAATGCACATAAGTGCGAATGACCTCGGCCTCTCGGCGCATCACAAGGCTTACTTTGGCGTGGGTTTTGAGCTGTAAAAACCCATAGACCACCTGCACGCCCGCCCGCTCCATATCGCGCGCCAACCGAATGTTGGCCGCCTCATCAAAGCGCGCTTTTAGCTCCACCAGAGCGGTCACGGATTTGCCCGCCTCCGCCGCCTCGATCAAGGCTTTGACAATCGGGCTGTCTTCCGTTGTGCGATATAAGGTCTGTTTGATGGCCACCACATCCGGGTCGAGCGCCGCTTGGCGCAAGAATTGCACCACCACGTCAAAACTTTCATAGGGGTGATGCACCAGAATATCTTTCTGCCCAATGGCCGAAAAACAATCGCCGCCATGTTCGCGAATGCGCTCGGGAAAGCGGGCCGCGAAAGGGGCATATTTTTGCTGCCGCGCGCCATGAGCATAAAGCTCCGCCGTTTGCGCCAATCCCACCAAACCATCGACCACCACTTTGCCGCGACTGGCGACGCGCAATTCTTTTTGCACCAGCTTTTGCAAAGCGTCGGGCATTTCGCTATCCAATTTCAGCCGAATAACCGACCCGCGCCGCCGCCGTTTCAGCGCACTTTCAAACAATTGCACCAAATCTTCGGCCTCTTCTTCCACCTCAATATCGCTATCGCGAATGACGCGGAACATGCCCTGCCCCAAAACCTCATAGCCCGGAAAAGTGCGGTCAATGAAAGCCGAAATCAGGGTCTCTAAGCGCACGAAATTAGTCTCGCCCGCCGCACCGGAAGGAAGCCGAATAAATCGGTCAAGCTGCTGCGGGATGAGCAAGAGAGCGTTCATCTGATGGCCATCGCTGCGCCGCGCCAATTGCAAAGCCAAAGCCATGCCAAGGTTCGGCACAAAGGGAAACGGATGGGCGGGGTCAATGGCAAGCGGCGTTAGCACGGGCAAAACATGGTCGAGAAAATAATCTTGCAACCAAGTTAATTGCTCGGGCGATAATTCATCTGTGTCGCGGACAAAAAATTTCAGCTCGCGCAATTCGCTGACCAGCCGACGCCAGACTTCTTGTTGGCGCGCCATCAGCGCGTTCGACTGTTCGGCCACTTGCTCTAATTGCTGGGCGGGCGTCAGGCCATCTTGGCTGGTGACATCGACCCCCGCCTTGGTTTGGCCCACCAATCCGGCGACGCGCACCATAAAAAATTCGTCCAAATTGCTTGCCGAAATCGACAAAAACCGCAATCGCTCAATCACCGGATGATGGGCATTGCTGGCCTCATCGAGCACTCTTTGGTTGAACGCCAACCACGATAGCTCGCGGTTGATAAACCGCTCGCCGCGCGCAAACCCCATCCATTGCTCGGCAAGCTCATCTGGCTTGGCGGCTAATTCTGTTAATGTTTTCAGTTTATTGGGCGTGTCGGACATAAGCCAGCCTAGCCGAAATTTCTGTCTAGCGCTATGGCGTCCAAAACTTGGGCCACCAGCGGCACGGTAATCGATCTTTTTTCGGCCAAAGCCGCTTGGTCAATCTGCGCCACAATCTCGCCCATGGCGGTATATTCTCGCTCGATGCGCAGCAGGAGATAATCGACCACGCGCGGGTCGATGCGCACTTGCCGGTCGGCGAATAATTTAGCCAAGAGACCGCGCATCAAATCGTCATCTGGCGCCTGCATGGCGATGGCCGGAATGGCTTTCAAACGCGAGATTAAATCCGGCAGATGCAACGCCATTTGCGCGGCCGGGATTTGCGACAGCAGCAATAATTTCGCGCCGCCGTTTTTGGCGTGGTTGAGCAGATGAAACAAAACCTCTTCCGCCTCGCTGGGCAGCGCTTCCAGCCCGTCGAGCAAAACCGCTTCTGGCGGAGCCTCGGCGTGCAGCAAGTCAGCCAACACCGCCTCGTTTAAGGCCGCGGCCTGCAAGGCCCGCGCGCCGACTTGATGGGCCAGAACCGACGCCAAATGGCTTTTGCCGCAGCCGCTCGGGCCATATAGCCATTGCACGGGCGCCTCCCAAGTCGCAAAGCCATCGACCAAAGCCACCGCCTCGGCATTGCTGGGCGTGAGCAAAAATGCCTCGCGCCCCAAGGCCGCGCGCTGTGGCAAATCAAAAACTAATTGTTCACTCATCGCCATCCGAACCAGAGACATAATCACGCTGATACAGGGTGATGCCATAGCGCACCAATACGCCGCAGACGGCCGCAATCGGCACCGCCAACAGCAAGCCTAAAAAGCCGAATAAAGTGCCCATGGCCAGCAAAGCGAAAATAATCCAAACCGGATGCAATTGCACGCGGTCGCCAACCCACCGCGGCGTCAAAACATTGCCTTCGATAAATTGCCCGACCAAGAATACCAGTCCTATTTGACCCAAGCTGGCCCATTCGAAACCAAATTGTCCAAGCCCCAAAGCGCCCGCCAGAAGCAGCCCAAAAGCCGCCCCCACATAAGGCACAAAACTTACCAAGCCCGCCAGCAAGCCAACAAAAATGCCGCCCTGCAAACCAACATAAGACAGCCCCAGCGCATAGATAATGCCAAGCGCCATACAGACCATAATTTGACCCCGCGCAAAGCCGCCCAAAGTGGTATCCATTTGCCGGGCCAGCGCGCGAATGGTCTCGCCTTGCTCGTCGGGCAATAGCGCGTCAATGCGGGCGGTCATGCGGTCCCAATCGTTCAACATATAAACCGCCACAATGGGGGTAATGATGAGCAGGCTTAAAATATTAAGCAAAGACAGCCCGGTGAACAAAAGACTCGATGCGGTATTTTGCAAGCCGCTGCGCAGGCTTTCGCCAAGCGAGCTGAGGACTTGCGATTGCCCATCGGTTAAGTTTTCCGCCATCATCCAATTTTGCACATCGGCGATATAAGACGGCAAAGCGGTAATCAACAGGCTGATTTGCGCGGTCACCAGCGGCAATCCGAAAGCCAAGGCCAGCAAAACAACCAGTCCGAACCCAAAGGTGATAATCGCCGTTGCGAAACTGCGACGCATCCCCAAAGCCTCTAAGCGGTCGGCCACGGGGTCGAGAAAATACGCCAAGGCAAAGCCCAAAACAAACGGCAGTAAAATCGATGCCAAAGCGGCCAAAAGATAAAACGACATGGCCAGAGCCGTCATCAAAATGAGGTGAGATAGGCGAAGGGGCATGATTAAGGCGCCTCTGTTAAAGTGGGGGTCAAGGGGTCCAGTATCTCGGTCGTCTCAGTTGCCTCAGTTGCCTCGGTCGTCTCGAGGAGGCCAATCGTGGGGGCAATATAGGCGGCCACGCCCAGCGCCTCGGCGGTCTCGACATTGGCCACTTGGCGCGCGCTTGGCGTGCCACCGAGCACTAATTCATTCTGGTTCAGGTTGGAGATAAACTGCGGCACGGAGCCGATATAAACCAAGTCGACATAGGCATAATCTTTGCTCAGCTCTACAATCGTCACCTCACGAACCAAATCGACGGCGTTCAAACGGTCGAGCAGACGGGTCCAATCCGATAGGCTGGTGTAACTGGCGCGCACTTGCAGCACTTGTTTTTCATCCGACACCACCGCGGCCACAGATTTCCACCGCGCCGCCAATATGCCCATCACATCATCAATGGCGCGTTGGCCCATCTGCGGATGCGGCGTGCCCGTGCGATAGGTTTTCACAATCACATCGCTTTCCTCGGCGCCAAAAATATAGGCCGTGACGCCCAATTGCCCGTCCACATCGGCCAGCGCATGCGCCACCACCACGGTGTCAGTGCCATAGCGTTCGTTGAGCCGTTGTAATTTGGCCGGGTCGCCGATGAGGATATCTTCTGCATTAGCGATTTCCGTATCTTCCAAATCACCCAGCGGCAGCAGCATGGGCGCCAGACTATTGTCTATGTCATAGGCGGCCCATTCTTGGCGCCACCAATGTTCGCCCCAGCTTTGCAGGCCCTCTAAATCTTCCAAAACCGGCAGTAAAAGAGCGGGCGGGCTTTGCACCTCGGTGATGGCCACGCCGGCGCCGCGCAATAATTCGCGCATGGGCGCTGGCTTAAACTGTACCGATAAAGTGGCCAAATAGCGCCCTGGCCCGGTTTTCTCGTCAGATATGCGCAAGCCCTCCACGAGGTTTTCAAAGTCTAGGCTTTGCACCTCTGGCAGTTTTTCCCATTCTTCTTGTTTGGTGAGACGTTGCAGAACCATAGACAGGGCTTTGGTTTGGCCGTCGCGCAAGGCGGCGGCGCGCGCCAAACTGGTAGAGGCGGCGCTGGCATCGACTTTAATTTTCTGCACTTCAAAAACATTGCCCGCCTGCGCCGACGCCACCCCCCAAAAGAGGGCGAGAAGCACAAATAGGCATTTGGAAAACAGAGGTTTTTTCATAGCGGCCAAGTTACCGCGCAGTTTCCTCCACGGCAATCACTTAAAGTTGCATTTACGGGGTTACATTACCCCCGATGCAGGCTATTTTGTGGCAGGTTTTCGATTCCGTTGCCTATTCTGCGTGCCTTGAGGTGATTATGTCCGGTAATAGCAAAACACCCCTTACTTACGCCCAAGCTGGCGTGGATATTGAGGCGGGCAATGATTTGGTCAAACGCATCGGCCCGCTGGCCAAATCGACCACCCGCCCGGGCGCCGATGTCGACCTTGGTGGCTTCGGTGGCTTGTTTGATCTGGCGGCCTGCAAATTTGACGATCCGGTTTTGGTGGCGGCCAATGATGGCGTCGGCACCAAACTAAAGATTGCCATTGAAGCCAATAAACACGACACCGTGGGCATTGATTTGGTCGCCATGTGCGTCAATGACCTCATTGTGCAAGGCGCAGAGCCCCTGTTTTTCTTAGATTATTTCGCTTCTGGCAAATTAGACGTCGAGGCCGCCACAAATGTCATTGCGGGCATTGCCGAAGGCTGTCGCCAAGCCAATTGCGCGCTTATCGGCGGCGAGACGGCCGAAATGCCCGGCATGTATGCAGCGGGTGATTATGATTTAGCGGGTTTCTCGGTCGGGGCGGTGGAGCGCAATCACATTTTGCCGACCAAAGATATGGCCGAAGGCGATGTGATTTTAGGTCTGGCGTCCAACGGCTTGCACTCGAACGGATTTTCTTTGGTGCGCCGTCTGGTGGAGGCTGAAAGCTTGGCGTGGGATGCGCCCTCGCCTGCCGCACCTAGCCAAAGCCTCGCCGAAGATTTACTGACCCCGACGCGGATTTACGTGCGCGCCGTTTTGGCCGCCCTGAAAGCCAAGGCGCCGATAAAAGGCCTGGTGCATATCACGGGCGGTGGGTTTCAAGAAAACCTGCCCCGGGTTTTAACAGATGATTTGGCCGCCCATATTGATTTATCGGCTTGGAAATTACCGCCCATCTTCCAATGGGTGCAAAAAGCGGGCGCCGTGGAACAGGCGGAACTTTTACGCACGTTCAATTGCGGCATTGGCATGGCCCTCGTGGTGCCAGCCAAGGCGGCCGCCGATGTGATGGCCGTGCTGGCCAAACAAGGCGAGACGGTTCTGCCCATCGGCAGCCTCACCCGACGCCAAGGGGATGGCGTAACTTTTTCCGGAACGCTATCTGCATGAAGCAACAACCGACAAAAGTCGCCGTACTTTTCTCGGGTCGGGGCAGCAATCTCAAAACCCTCGCCGAATATATGGCACAGCCCCATGTGCCAGCAGAGCTGGTTTTGGCGCTCAGCAACCGCCCCAAGGCTGGCGGGCTGGATTATTGCGCCAGCCAAGCCATCCCCCATCAGGCCATTGACCACAAGCTTTATGAGACGCGCGAAAGTTTCGACGCGGATTTAGACGTTGCCCTGCGCGCCGCCAAAGTCGAGCTGATTTGCTGCGCTGGTTTCATGCGCTTGTTAAGCGCTGGTTTTGTCGAGGCATGGCGCGACCGCCTGATCAATATTCACCCGTCGCTTTTACCCAAATACAAAGGGCTGCACACCCATGCCCGCGCCATCGAAGCAGGCGACAAAATACATGGCTGTAGCGTCCATTACATGCGACCCGAAATGGACGCGGGGCCGGTGATTGTGCAAAAACAAGTGCCGATTTTACCCGACGACACGCCCGACACGCTGGCCGAGCGGGTTTTGCAGCAAGAACATATTGCCTATCCAGAGGCTTTGGATGCGGTGCTCAAAAAAATGGCGAGCCCAGCTTAAGCCGTCTCGCCATTTTCTAACTTCCTTGGGTTGGCTAATTAGCCAACCAATTCGTCATCCGCGAAGAAGAATTTAATCTCTTCGGCAGCGGTTTCTGGCGCGTCCGAGCCATGCACGGAATTGGCATCAATGCTCTCTGCGAAATCTTTGCGAATGGTGCCGGCATCGGCTTCGGCTGGGTTGGTGGCGCCCATAATTTCGCGGTTTTTCGCGATGGCGTTTTCGCCTTCCAGCACTTGCACAACCACCGGGCCGGAAATCATGAAATCGACCAAATCATTGTAGAAGGGGCGCTCTTTGTGGACGCCGTAAAATTCGCCCGCTTGCTCGCGCGTCATATGAATACGTTTAGAAGCAACAATGCGCAGGCCATTGCTTTCGAACCGGTCAATAATTTTACCTGTCAGATTGCGTTTGGTGGCATCGGGTTTGATAATCGAAAAAGTGCGCTCAAGAGCCATGAGTAAATCCCCAAATAGGTTAAGTCAGAATTAAAATTGCGTTCAATTGCCCGCTTTATAGGCGAGCTTTTAGTCCAGCGCAAGCAATGGAAAAAGAGCGCAAGCAATGGGGAAGGACACGCCGCCTTAGGCTTTTTTCTGCCAAGTGTCGTCATCGCCCTGCTGCCAATAGGTCAGCTCATGCGGCCCCGTCTTCAAGCTCGACCATTGCGCGCGGGCGCGCGCCAAGCTTTCTTCATCGCGGCCATCGAATAAAAACACGCAGCGCTCGAAACCATCCAACTCGGGTCGCGACGCGCCATCGACCAAAAACAACACATTGGCGGCATTGGGCGTCTCCGCCTCATCGGTTAGCCATATCGGTTGCTCGGCCGCAATATGGGCAAAGCGCGCGTCGCCTTTGGCCGCATGGGGCAAAAACGCCGTATCGCGATAGGTCCATAAATGGCTATCGAGGCTGGCCAAACGGTCTGGGGACGCCACTTGAACGATGGCTTTCCAGCCGCGCTCCAGCGTTTTCTCCAAAAGCGCGGGCAAGACCTGTTCTAGGGTATGGCGCTCCAAATGATAGAACAGCACCTCGCTCATTATTCGTAATGCGCTTTTACCAAACGGTCGAGCAAGCGCACGCCGTAACCCGAAGCCCAAGTGCGGCTGATGGAAGACTTCGGCGAGCCCATGGCGGTGCCCGCAATATCCAAATGCACCCAAGGCACTTTATTGGTGAAGCGCAGCAAGAATTGCGCCGCCGTCGAGGAGCCCGCATAGCGCCCGCCGATGTTTTTCATATCGGCGTTCGGCGTGTTGATCATTTTGTCGAAATTATCATTCATCGGCATGCGCCAGACTTTCTCGCCTTCTTGATTGCCAATCGCTGTCAATTGCTCCGCCAATCTATCATCGTTGGAAAACAGCCCCGCATAATCTTGCCCCAAAGCCACCATAATGGCGCCCGTCAGGGTCGCTAAATCAATCATGAATTTCGGCTTGAAGCGTTTTTGCGTATACCAAAGCGCATCGGCCAAAACCAAACGGCCTTCGGCATCGGTGTTCAACACTTCAATCGTTTGGCCCGACATAGAGGTCACAATATCGCCGGGGCGCTGCGCGTCACCATCGGGCATATTTTCCACCAGCCCCAAAACGCCCACCGCATTGACTTTGGCTTTGCGCGACGCCAAAGCGTGCATAAGCCCCGTCACCGCGGCGGCGCCGCCCATATCGCCTTTCATTTCTTCCATGCCGCCAGCTGGCTTGATGGAAATACCGCCCGTATCAAAACACACGCCCTTGCCGACAAAGGCGACGGGTTGTTTGGATTTGGCGGCGCCTTGCCATTGCATCACCACCAATTGGCTGGGTTGGCGGCTGCCCTGCCCGACGCCCAAAAGCGAACCCATGCCCAGCTTTTTCATTTTCGCTTCGCTCAATACTTCCACTTTCACGCCCAGCTTGCTGAGCCTTTTGGCGCGTTTGGCAAATTCGGGTGGGGTCAAAATATTGGCTGGTTCATTGACCAAATCGCGCGCCACAATCGTGCCTTCCGCGATGGCTTTCAGCTCGGCGAAATTTTTGCGCGCGGCTGCCATGGCTTTGGTCGCCACCACAAATTTAGACGGGCCGCCTTTGGTTTTGCCTTTGGTCTTATAGGTCTCGAATTTATAATCGCGCAACAAGGCGCCAGTTGCGGCACGCGCGGCAATATCGGCATCGCTGAGCGCTTTATTGCCCGCGGGCTCCAGCAGCAGCGTGACGACGCCATCGGCTTTCTCGACAGTGCCCAATGCCGTGCCACCCATTTTTTCGGCGTCGGCGGCAGTTAATTTTTTGCCATCGCCAAGCCCCAGAACCACAATCCGGTCGAGCGTGGTTTTGGCTGGTGCCAGAAGCGCGAACATGGCGCCGGCTTTGCCAGAGAATTTTTTAATCTTTATGGCGCGTGAAATCGCGCCGCCAGTTTGCTTGTCCACCTGCTTGCCCAAGGGAGAGAGCTTGCCGCCATCCGTGGCCGTGAGGATGAGAGAGCCTTTTGTCGGCAGCGTGTCTTTGGTGAAGGAAATAGATAGGGACATGGTTTTCTCCGATAGGGAGCGAGAGGGAAGAATAAACAATTGCCTCTATGCCTCGCTCAAACAGTAGGCTTGAAATCGTTTCAGAATGCCAACATTATGGCGTAAATGACTAGTCGTCCAGCGCCATTTAGGGTAACACTGACAGCTGATTGATATGGCGCTACATCGTCTCAAAACGAGTCTAAAAATGAAATCTTTTGTAAGCCTTTTGCCGAAGCAACAATTCATCGGCCTGACCCTAGCTTTATCGCTAAGCCTTTTGCTTGGCCCTTTTGCCACCAGCGCCCAAGCGGCGCAGCAACGCGACGTCGAAGGCATTGCCGCCATCGTCAATGACCAAGTCATCTCGCTGTTCGATGTCGACCAACGCGTCGATTTGTTTTTCGCCACTTCCGGTATTGAAAAATCTCCCGAAATGACCGAGCGCATGCGGGCGCAAGTTTTGCGGTCGCTGGTTGATGAGAAATTACAATTGCAAGAAGCCGAGCGGGTGGAAATATCCATCGCCGCCAAAGAGGTCGAAGACCGGATGAAAGTTTTGGCGACCGAAGGCAAAATGACGCTCGAGGGCATTAAGAAATTCTTGTCTGAGAAAAATATTGAAACCACCTCGCTGGAACAACAATTGCGCGCCGAACTGGCGTGGAGCCAATTTGTCCGTCGCAGTTTTGGCGGACGGGTGAAAGTGGGCGATCAAGAAATTGAAGAGCAATATAATAAAGCTGTGCGCGCGGTAAATCAGACGCGCTATTTGGTCAGTGAAATTCTGCTCAATCTGGATAATTTTTCCAATGAGGCGCAAGTCGCCCAATTGTCTGGCGAGATTGTCAAACAGCTTCAATCGGGCGTGGCTTTTGGTGCCGTGGCGCGCCAATTCTCTATCGCCCCCACGGCGGCACGCGGCGGCCAATTGGGCTGGGTCACGGCCGACCAATTAGACAGGCGCTTGGCCAGTGTCGTGCAAAACATGCAAGCCGGCCAAGTCTCGTCGCCCATCCCCACCAATGCGGGGCTTTATATCATCGCCCTCGCCGATAAGCGGGCCGGCGGCAATGACCCCAGCAAAAACCAATTTGACGTGCTGAGCCTCACCTTCCCGAAAGAGACCAAGGCCAGCAAAATAGATCGGTTCATCGCTGATTTTAAAACCTGCCGACGGGCGCAGCAAAGCGCCAAGAAAAGCAAAATTTCAGCCAAGCGAACGGGGCTGCGCGAATTGGGCCAGCTGACCCGCCAAATGGCTGGGGCTGTGGGCAATCTGGAGGCGGGTCAATTGGCCAATCCCCTCAGCACGGCGCAAGGCATTGAGCTTTATGCCGTTTGCGACCGCAAGGATGACCTCGGCATTGAGATTTCGCGCGACCAAATATCGGATAATATTTTTTCCCAACGCGTGGCGATGATGGCTCGGCGGCATTTGCGCGATTTGCGCCGCGATGCCGTTGTCGAATATCGTTAGGCATGACCCCGCTCCCGCCCTTGCGCGACGTTATTCAAGCGCATGGGCTTCGCGCGGATAAAAAATTTGGCCAGAACTTTATTCTCGACCTCAACCTGACACGGCGCATTGCGCGCGAGGCAGGCGATTTAACCCAATGCCATGTCATCGAAGTCGGCCCCGGGCCCGGCGGGCTCACCCGCGGCCTGCTGATGGAAGGCGCCGCCCATGTGCATGTCATTGAAGCCGACGAAAGATTTTTACCCGCATTAAAAGAAATTCAAGCCGCCTATCCCGACCGCCTATCCATCCATTTGGGAGACGCGCTGGAAATAGCGCCCGAAAGCTTAACCCAAAGCCCCTATCGCATCGTCTCCAACCTGCCCTATAACGTCGCCACACCCTTGCTCACGGGCTGGCTAGATGGCGGCTGGCAAGACGGCGTTTGGGCGCCAAAATTTTTATCGATGACGCTGATGTTTCAAAAAGAAGTGGCGCAGCGCATCACTGCTTTGGCGGGCGAGAAACATTATGGCCGCCTCGGTGTCTTGGCCGGATGGCTCAGCGAGGCCCGCATTGCTTTTGAGGTGGACCGACAAGTCTTTGTGCCGCCGCCCAAAGTGACCTCGGCGATTGTCGATTTGCGCCCGCGCGCCAAGCCTCTGGCACCCGCTCATCCGCACAGCTTGAGCCAGCTGACCGCGGCGGCCTTTGGCCAGCGTCGGAAAATGTTGCGCGCCAGTTTGAAACAGATAAGCTCAGACCCACAAAGGCTTTTGGCCGCAGCGGGCATTGCCGAAACCACACGGGCCGAGCAGCTAACCATTGACCAATTCTGCGCGCTGGCTAATCTATGGAAACCACGCGCCTAGCGATATTTAAACCAACCTCGGGAGAGACCTCATGAAAAGCCAAGCCATTACCGAATACGGAGCCGCCCTATCGCCGGTGGAAGCCGACACCCCAACGCCCAGCGGCCAAGAGGTTCTGATCGAAATCACCCATTGCGGCGTGTGCCATTCCGATGTGCATTTTCACGACGGCCATTTTGATTTGGGCGACGGCGAAAAACTAGATGTGCGCGGCGCCCGCCAAACCCCCTTTACCCTCGGCCATGAAATCGAAGGCGTCGTCAGCGCCATTGGCCCAGATGTGAAAGACGTGAAAGTCGGCACCCGCAAAGTGATTTACCCGTGGATTGGCTGTGGCGAATGCCATGAATGCGACCATGGCCGGGAGCATTTGTGCAATGGCCGCGCGCTTGGCGTCAACTTGCCGGGCGGTTTTTCCACCCATTGCTTGGTGCCGCACGAGCGCTATTGCCTTGATGCAGAAGGCATCGCCGAAGGCCTTGCCAGCACCTATATGTGCTCTGGCATCACCGCCTATGCGGCGTTGAAATATCTCGACACGGGCGATAAAGGCGAGCCCGCGCTCATTGTCGGCCTTGGCGGCGTGGGCATGATGGCGCTGCAATTTGCCCTCGAGATGTATGACGAAACCCCGCTGGTGGCAGACTTGGACGAGAATAAATTGCAAGCCGCCATGGGCGCAGGCGCGCGCGCGGCCTATAACCCAAAAGACCCAGAAGCACTGAAACAATTGCTGGCCGACACCAATGGCGGCGTGGCCGGCGCGGCGGATTTCGTGGGCGCAGAGGGCTCGTTGAAATTTGCCACCGGAGCCATTCGGCGCGGCGGCGGCGTGAAAATCGTCGGTCTTTTTGGCGGCGGTTTCTCGCAACCCATCCCCTATTTCCCATTTCGCGCCATGTCCATTGGCGGCTCCATGACCGGCTCTTTGGCCGATACCATAGAGATGTTGGAAATTGTGAAAGCGGGGAAAATCAATCCAATTCCGGTGGAAACGCGCGACATGAGCGCGGCCAGCGAAACGCTAGATGATTTGCGCGAAGGCAATATCATCGGCCGTGTGGTGCTGGAAAACCGCTAAGGACATAAAGCAAATAGCTGCGAGCTCTCTTACAAAGAGTCTCGCAGCCGTTTCACAAAATCAGATAAGTCCGTTTGGCGGCCGCGTTTTAACCGCTCCGCCGTCAAAATAGCTTGCAATTGCACACGCGCTTGCTCGGCGTCATGGTTGACGATGACGTAATCATATTCCGGATAATGGCTAATCTCGTCCGAGGCTTTCGACATGCGCCCAGCCACCACTTCGGCGCTATCTTGGGCGCGCGTGTTCAGCCGCTTTTCCAGCTCGGCCGCCGAGGGCGGCAGAATAAACACTTTGACCAAATCATCGGCCGCCGCTTCTTGCAATTGCTGGGTGCCCTGCCAATCGATATCAAATAAAACATCATGGCCTTGCGCTAAGGAGGCCTCGACGGGCGCGCGCGGGGTGCCGTAATAATTATCAAAAACTTTCGCGTGTTCTAACAGCGCGCCCCGATTGCGCATTTCACCGAAAGCTTGGGTGTCGACAAAATGGTAATCTTGGCCATCTATCTCGCCCGGCCGCGCTTGGCGGGTGGTCACTGAAACCGACATGGAAATATGGCTATCTGCCGACAAAAGAGCGCGCGCCAATGTGGTTTTTCCAGCCCCCGATGGCGACGATAAAACCAACATAAGACCGCGGCGATGAATGGCATTCGACATGTAGCAGCTCCTCGAATCAACTTGTGCAGCCCACTATAGAGGATTATCGCTTTTGCTGGTTTTCGATTTTGCGCCAGCGCTGCACATGGCGATTATGCTCGGCTAAACTATGACTAAACACATGGCCGCCCGTGCCATCGGCGACAAAATACAGCGCTTGGCTATCGGCAGGGTTTAACACGGCGGCAATGGCCGCGCGCCCCGGATTGGCAATCGGCGTCGGCGGCAGGCCGTTAATGCGATAGGTATTATAGGCCGTGCGACGACGAATTTCGCTGCGCCGAATGGGCCGGCCTAATTTGCCCTGGCCACCGACCAGACCATAAATAATCGTCGGGTCCGACTGCAAGCGCATTCGTTTTTTCAACCGATTGATAAACACAGCCGCCACCAAAGGGCGCTCTTCGGCCACCGCGGTTTCGCGCTCGACAATCGAGGCCAGAATAATCGCTTCTTGTTTGGTTTTAATCGGCAGGCCGGCTTGGCGGTTTGGCCATAGCTCGTCAATCGCGCGCTTTTGGGCGCGTGTCATTTGCGCCAGCAGCGCCGCACGCGACATGCCGCGCGGCACTTTATAAGTCTCGGGCAAAAGCGAGCCTTCGGCCGGAATGGCAACCTCGCCTTGCAGCAAAGTCTCGCCGCGCAATTGCTCGACGATGATTTGACTGGTCAGCCCTTCGGCAAAAGTGATGGCGTGCAGCACGCTATCGCCGCGTATTAAAATTTGCAGCAGAGCTTCCATATCCGTGCCTGCGGGAATGTTAAATTCTCCGGCTTTCAAAGCCGAAGCTTGGCCGCGCAGCCGCACATAGGCTTGAAACAAAAGCGCATTTCGTAACACGCCCTGCTGGTCTAACTGGGCCGTCACGCCGCGCAAATTGGCGCCGCGTTGCAGCTCCACTTGCACGGCCTGTGGGTGCGGGCCGGGCATGAAAATCAGTCCCAGAATGGCAATGAAACTTATGGCCCCCAAAAGGGCTACGGGCAGAAACCAGGCACGAAGCCAATGGAAAAAGAAGCGCACGGCTTGCAAAACCGGCTTACTCGACGGCTTTGAAAACAAGCGAAGCATTGGTGCCGCCAAAGCCGAAACTATTCGACAAAACGGCGTTCACTTTTTTCTCTTGCGCTTTCAGCGGCACTAAATTCAGTTTGGTATCAATCGATGGATTTTCGAGGTTTAACGTCGGCGGCACAATGCCATCGCGCATCGCCAAGACCGCAAAAATCGCCTCCACCGAACCCGCCGCGCCCAGCAAATGACCGATGGAGGATTTGGTAGACGACATCGTCAGATGATCCGTAGCGCTTGTGAACAAGCGTTCCACCGCGCGCAATTCAATCTCATCGCCCATGGGCGTCGAAGTGCCATGCGCATTGATATAGCCAATGTCTTCGGGCGCCAGTCCCGAGCGTTTCAACGCCGCTTGCATGGCGCGAAATCCGCCCGAGCCATCTTCGGCGGGCGAGGTAATGTGATAGGCGTCGCCCGATAAGCCATAGCCGACCACTTCCGCATACATGGTGGCGCCGCGCGCTTTGGCGTGTTCATATTCTTCCAACACCACAATGCCCGCGCCTTCGCCCATCACAAAGCCATCGCGGTCTTTGTCATAGGGCCGCGAGCCTTTTTCGGGCGTGTCGTTAAAATTGGTGGAAAGCGCGCGACAAGCCACAAAACCAGCAATGCCCAGCGGCGTAATGGCGCCCTCTGTGCCGCCCGCAACCATGACATCGGCATCATCGAACATGATGAGGCGCGCCGCATCGCCAATCGCATGGGCGCCCGTCGAGCATGCCGTCACGACCGCGTGATTGGGGCCTTTGAGGCCATGTTTAATGGAAACTTGTCCGCCCGCTAAATTAATCAGGGAGCCGGGAATAAAGAAAGGGCTGAGTTTGCGCGGCCCCTTATCGCGCACCGTATAGGCGCCGGTTTCAATGCCTTGCAAGCCACCGATACCCGCGCCGATAAGGACGCCCGTGCGAAATTGTTGTTCTTCGGTTTCTGCCTTGTAGCCGCTGTCTGCCAAAGCCATATCCGAGGCGGCCATCGCATAGACAATAAAATCATCGACGCGGCGTTGGTCTTTGGGGGCCATATAGAGGTCGGGGTTAAAGCCGCCCTCGCCCTTGTCGATTTGGCAGGCAATCTGACAAGGCAAATCCGACGCGTCGAAATACTCGATGGGCCCCGCGCCAGACTGACCCTCAAGGAGCCGTTGCCAGCTCTTTTCGATGGTTTCGCCCAGCGGATTAACAGACCCAATGCCCGTAATGACGACGCGTCGCATTTTAAAAGTCTTTTTCTACGAAGCCTGGTCGATGAATTTCACTGCATCGGCAACTGTCAAAATAGTTTCAGCTGCATCGTCAGGAATTTCGATACCAAACTCTTCTTCAAAAGCCATCACCAGCTCAACCGTGTCGAGGCTATCGGCGCCCAGATCATCGATGAAGCTGGCCGCTTCGGTAACTTTATCGGCTTCTACACCGAGGTTTTCAACTACGATGTTTTTTACGCGTTCCACAGTATCGCTCATCTTAAGCTCCTTAAAAATGGCTGCTGATTTGTTACAAAACCAACAAATATCCCAAAAAATAGTATGGTTCCCATACCAGAAGTTTTCCCTAACACCCTTTGCACACCATGTCTATAGCGCGGCGACTTGCCTCGCTTGGCTTATATCATGGCCATGCCGCCGTTCACATGCAGCGTCTGGCCGGTAACATAAGCCGCCTCATCGCTGGCCAAATAAAGACACGCCGCCGCAATGTCGCCGCCCTCGCCCAAACGCCCCGCTGGGATGGCTTGGGTCAGCGCTTGCTTTTGCGCCTCTGGCAATTCGTCGGTCATCGGCGTGGCAATAAACCCAGGCGCCACGCAGTTCACCGTAATGCCGCGACTGGCGACTTCTTGCGCCAAAGATTTCGACATGCCAATCATGCCCGCTTTGGTGGCGGCATAATTGGCCTGCCCCGGATTGCCCGTCACCCCCACCACAGAGGTAATGCCGATAATGCGCCCATGACGGCGTTTCATCATGCCGCGCAAAGCCGCGCGAATAAGGCGAAAGCCCGACGTCAAATTGACTTCTAAAACGGCGTCCCAATCTTCGTCTTTCATCCGCATCGCCAAACCATCGCGCGTGATGCCCGCATTATTGACCAGAATATCCAAACCGCCCATCGCCGTTTCGGCTTTGGCGGCAAGCTCTGTCGCCCCCTCGGCGGTTGATAAATCGGCGACCAAAACATGGGCGCCGTCGCCCAGCTCATCGGCCAAGGCTTGCAGCACGCTTTCGCGCGTGCCCGCCAAGCCCACGTTGGCGCCCGCCGCGTGCAGCGTGCGGGCAATCTGATTGCCAATGCCGCCCGAAGCCCCTGTTACCAAGGCGGTTTTTCCGCTTAAATCAAACATTCATCTCTCCCTTAAGTATTAAAATCTTGGATATCATCTGGCCCGTTCAAGGCGCGTGCCGACAAGCGCTCATCAATGCGACGCGCCATGCCGGTCAATACTTTACCGGTGCCGATTTCCACCAGTTCCCTCACCCCCTGCTCGGCCGCCCAAATCATACTCTCGCGCCAGCGCACGGAACCCGTCACCTGTTCGATGAGCAATTTGCGAATAAGCTCTGGGTCTTGCGTTGCCTCGGCCGTCACATTGGCAATCAGGGGCACGCATGGCGCCGCGATAGGTGTCTCGGCCAGCGCAGCCGCCATCTCATCGGCGGCGGGTTGCATGAGCGCGCAATGAAACGGCGCGCTAACGGGCAAAGTCATGGCCCGTTTGGCGCCGCCCTGTTTGGCCAAATCGATTGCCCGCGCCACCGCTTCGGCATGGCCAGAGATGACCACTTGGCCATTGGCGTTATCATTGGCGGCGGCACAAATTTCGGTCTCCGAAGCCGCCGCTTCGGCAATCTCGACAACGGCGGAAAAATCTAATCCCAAAAGCGCCGCCATGGCGCCCACCCCAACGGGCACGGCGCGCTGCATGGCTTGGCCGCGCAATTTTAACAATCGGCTGGCGTCGTCTAATTGCAAAGCTCCGGCTGCGGTTAACGCCGCATATTCGCCAAGGCTATGGCCCGCCACATAAGATGCCGCTTGCTCGAGCTGCAAGCCGCGCGCTTCCAACACGCGCATGACGGCCATGGATACGGCCATTAAGGCGGGTTGCGCATTTTCGGTCAGGGTCAGGGTTTCTTGCGGACCGTTCCACATAATGTCGGATAGGTTTTGCCCGAGTGCCGCGTCCACTTGGTCAAATACCGCTTTGGCTTCTGGATAGGTCTCGGCCAAATTTTGGCCCATACCGACGCTCTGGCTGCCTTGGCCTGGAAATACAAATGCTTTTGTCATGCCCTTTCCCTCCCCTATGGGTCTTGCTTTATCTTGCGCCTTATACGGGACGCATATCCCCTTCTTATACTAGGTGTTTGCGCCCTGTGGAGCAGATTTTATCGTTGAAATCGCGCTTGCCAAGCTCGGCCCGACATAGTATCACGCGTGGGTAAGTTTCGGTCGAAGGCTGAAAGGATGAAAACCTCTGGTGGTCAGGGGTTTAGGAATGGTCCGACATCCCCTGTCTTCGCTCTCGCGTAACTTGTGAGCTTCTCCCAGTTTTTGGTAGATAAGGGCTCGCTAGGGGCTAGGCGCCGAACACATAAGGAGAGAAGCTATGGCTCTATATGAGCACGTGTTTATTGCACGCCAAGATATTTCTTCGCAGCAAGTAGAAGGTCTCATCGATATGATGCAGGCGGTGCTGGAAGAAAATGGCGGCAAAATTACCAAAATCGAATATTGGGGTTTGAAATCACTCGCCTATCGGGTGAAGAAAAACCGCAAAGGTCATTATTCTTTGCTGAACATCGACGCAAGCCATGCCGCCGTTGCCGAATTGGAACGCCGCATCAGCCTGAACGATGACATTATTCGCTCCATGACCCTGCGGGTCGATGCGCATGAAGCCGATGACTCGGTGCAAATGCGCAATAAAAACCGTGACGAACGTCGTGGGTCGCGCCGTGAAGATGGCGGCGATCGCCGCCGCGACGACCGTCCGCCGCGTGAGGAACGCCCGCGCGAAGATAAACCAAGCGAAGGAGAGGCATCATGAGCCAAGGACGCCGCCCATTTGGACGCCGCAAGAAATCTTGCCCGTTTTCAGGACCCAACGCACCGGTCATCGATTATAAAGATACCCGCCTTTTGCAACGCTATGTTTCCGAACGCGGTAAAATCGTACCTCGTCGCATCACCGCTGTTTCTTCCAAGAAACAACGCGAGCTGGCGCGCGCTATCAAGCGCTCCCGCTTTCTATCTTTGATGCCGTATACGGTTGACCAGTAAGCCTTTCGGCAGGCGTGCGGCAAAGCGATGACGCAATCCCTGCTATTGAGAATAAGTGTGGCGGCGATCAGCAGTTTTGTGCTGTTCGCCGCCATTTTTACTTTGCCTTTTGCCGCCCTGCCCATGGCCTACATCGGGCTGGCCTATGGCCTCGGCCCCGCCGTTATGGTGGCCGGGCTTGCCGTGGTGCTAACCAGTGTTTTATTGTCGCCGCCGCTGGCCATTGTTTTTGCCATTGTCTTTTTACTGCCCAGTTTTGCTGTGGTGCGCCAAGCTTTGCTGTCGCGCGCCGTGCCGGCCCCACAAGGCCCGAAATTTGTTTTTTATCCGCTGCAGAGCCTGATTTTAATGACCCTGGCGATAACCGCCGTGGGCACGATTATTGGCTTTATGGCACTTGGCGGCCAGCCCGGTCTGCCGCAATCTTTGGCCAGCGCTTTGTCCAGCTCGCCGGAAATTAGCGGCGCGCTGGCGCAAGTCTACCAAGTCTCCTCGCCGGAAGATTATTTGCGCTTGGCCAATATTATGCTGGTCACTAGTTTTGCCAGCTGGCCGCTCTTGGTGCTGGGCAATGCCCAAATCGCGCAAGCGATTTTGGTTCGGCAAGGCAAAAACCTGCGCCCCGCCACCGATTATGCCACGCTTACGCTACCGCCTTGGCTGGCCTTGGGGCTGGCGGGATTTTTGGCTTTGGCGCTCGGGCTCACCGGATGGCTGGCGACTTTGTTCGCCGCTTTGGCCGCCCTCGCCATGGGCGCGTATTTTCTATTGGGTTTAGCGATTATTCATGCTATCTCCCGCAACTGGAACGGGCGTGGGCTTTTATTGGCCACGCTTTATTTCTTACTTTTCGTGATGGCCTGGGTGAGTATCCCCGTTAGCCTAATGGGATTGTTGGATGCGCGCTTCGATTTTCGAGGCCTCAAAAAACACCCTGACAAGCCGTCTGATTTACCTGGGGACAAGGAGTAAACACCATGCAAGTAGTCTTGCTAGAGCGCATTGCAAAGCTGGGTCAAATGGGCGACGTCGTCACCGTGAAAGACGGCTATGCGCGCAATTTCCTACTACCACAGGGCAAAGCCCTGCGCGCCAATAAATCTAATCTCGAACGTTTCGAACAAGACCGCGCGCAATTAGAAGCGCGTAATCTCGAACGCAAACAAGACGCCGAAGCGGTTCACGCCAAACTCGACGGACAATCCTTTGTGGTTATCCGTTCGTCTGGCGACACGGGCCAGCTTTATGGCTCTGTTACCCCGCGTGACATTGCCGATTTGTTGAGCGCCGGTGGGTTCGATACCGCCCGCAATCAGGTTGTCTTGAGCCAGCCGATTAAAAATCTTGGTCTGCACACAGTGGCCGTTAACTTGCACCCTGAGGTGACCTCGAGTGTTATCGTGAACGTCGCCCGCACAGAAGACGAAGCCGAGCGCCAAGCCGCTGGCGAAGATGTGACTGGCGAGCAGCAAGACGAAGACGAGGCTATGGACTTAGACGCCGTCTTCGAAGAAGGCGTCAGCGCCGACATCAGCGAAGACGAAGCGGAAGAAACAGCCGAAGAAACTGTGGAAGCAGCAGAAGAAGCGCCTGCTGAAGAAGCACCTGTTGAAGAAGCTGCCGAAGAAGCCGCCGATAGCGAAGCAGATACAGAGGAAGCCTCGAAAGATTAATTTCGAGTTTTCCCCGATATTAACAGGCCCGCCGAAAAGTTTTTTTTCGGCGGGCCTTTTTTATGTGGTCGGCTTTGGCCTGGCTGTCTAATGTCTCCTATATGGAAACTTTAGACTCGCTTGAAAACCCCGCCCCGATGCTGACCACGGTCTCTGAGAACGAGAATTTTAAATCCTTGCCGCATAATATTGAAGCCGAGCAAGGCCTCTTGGGCGCGCTGCTGATTAACAATGATGCGCTCGACCAAGTGGCGAATTTTCTCAAGCCCGATTATTTTTTCGACCCCGTGCATCAACGCATCTATGAAGCGATATCCAAGCTCATCGGCAATGGCAATCTGGCCTCTCCGGTGACGCTGAAAACCTATCTCGAGATGGATGAAGGTTTGGTCGCGCTTGGCGGCGTCGGCTATTTGGCGCGTTTGGCGTCTAATGCCACCACCATCGCCAATGCCAAACAATATGGCCAAACCATTTACGACTTGGCCATCCGCCGCCAACTTATTCTGGTCGGGCAAGAAATGGTGGCCGATGCCTATGATGGCGATATCGACCAAAACCCCAATATGCAAATCGATAAGGCCGAGCAATCGCTTTATTCCATTGCCGAAAAAGGCACGCATAATGCGGGCTTTATGAATTTTGACCATTCCCTGACCGGCGCCATTGAGATGGCCGAGAAAGCCTATCAGCGCGAGGGCAACCTGTCGGGCGTCTCGACCGGCTTTAACGGGCTGGATGATTTGCTGGGGGGGTTGCAAGATAGTGACTTGCTCATTCTCGCCGGGCGCCCCGCCATGGGCAAAACCGCGCTGGCCACCAATATCGCTTTCACCATTGCGCATAATTATATGAAGGCCAAACAAAGCGGCAATGTGGAAGCGCAACCGGATGGCTCTATTAAAGTTAATGATGGCGGCGTTGTCGGTTTCTTCTCACTCGAGATGGCGGCCGAACAGCTGGCCACACGGATGTTGGCCGAACAGGCTGGCGTCTCGTCTTCCAATATCCGCAAAGGCGATATCCACGAAGATGAATATACCCGTCTGGTCAATTCGGCGCGCGATTTACAAGACGCGCCTTTGTTCATTGACCACACGGGCGCCATTCCCATTGGTACGCTGGCGGCCCGCGCGCGGCGGTTGAAGCGCCAACATGGGCTGGGGCTGATTGTCGTCGATTATTTGCAGCTGGTGCGCGCCGGCAATCAACGCGATGGCCGCGTGCAAGAGGTCAGCGAAATTACCCAAGGCTTGAAGGCCTTGGCGAAAGAATTAAACGTGCCGGTATTGGCTTTGTCTCAGCTCTCGCGGCAAGTGGAATCGCGCGACGATAAACGTCCGCAACTTTCTGACTTGCGCGAATCTGGGGCCATCGAACAAGATGCCGATATTGTGATGTTCGTTTATCGGGAGCCGTATTATTTGATGCGCGAAAAGCCGATGGAAGGCACCGAAGAGTTCGTTTTATGGCAAGAGCGGATGAATGCTGTCGATGGAACGGCGGAAGTGATTGTCGGCAAAAACCGTCACGGCCCTGTGGGCACAGCGCGCATGGCCTTTGAAGACCGCTTCACCCGATTTACCGATTTGGCCGAAGAAGACCGCATGCCGGAGCGTTTTGACTAAATGACTTATTCAGATAGTGCCGTTTTAAATATCGACCTCGCGGCGCTGACGCAGAATTATCAGACGATGAAAACCGCCGCCAAGGGCGCGCAAACCGCCGCCGTCGTGAAAGCCAATGCCTATGGCTTGGGGCTGGCGCCCGTGGTCAAAACTTTGCTGGCAGCAGGGTGCACAAATTTTTTCGTCGCTCTGGCCCAAGAAGGCGTCGATTTGCGTGCGCTGGCGCCCGAGGCGACTATCTATGTTTTAAACGGCCTGCCCATCGGCGCGGCGGCGGATTTCGCGGCGCATGAATTGCGCCCCTGCCTCACCAGTCCAGAGCAAATCGCAGAGTGGCAAGACTATTGCCAAAATCAGGCGAAGGCCGCCTTGCCCGCCTGCTTATTTGTCGACACGGGGTTTCACCGCCTCGGCCTCAGCCAATCGCAAGTGGTGGATTTGGCCGATGCGCCAGACGCTTTTGAGGGCTGGGAGCTATGCCTCATCGCCAGCCATTTGGCTTGTGCCGATGCCCCCGAGCATCCGATGAACGCCGCTCAGTTAGAAGCTTTTCGCTTTGCCCTATCGCTCTTGCCCAAAGCGCCGGCTTCTTTGGCCAACTCTGGCGGCGTGCGGCTGGGCGAGGCTTATCATTTCGATATGGTGCGGACGGGCACAATGATTTACGGCGGCTCGGCCACGGGCCGCGTCGAAGATGCGCTGGCGCCCGTGGCGTGTTTGCGCGCGCCGCTATTGCAAATCCGTCAGCTATCGGTGGGCGATAGCATTGGCTATGGCGCCACTTTCACGGCCGCGCGCGAGATGACCATTGGGCTGGTCAGTCTGGGCTATGGCGATGGGTTAAGCCGTTATTTTAGCGGCAAAGGCGGCGCGCCCAGCCCGGCCCATTTGATGCTCAACGGCCACCCGACGGCTTTGGTGGGGCGCGTATCGATGGATAGTCTGGCCATTGATATGACCGATTTACCCGCCCCTTTGCGCGCCGAAGCCAAAATCGGCGACATGGTGGAGGTTTTTGGCCCCAATAATCCGATAGATCGGCTTGCCATGCAGGGGCAAACCATCTCATATGAGCTACTCACGGCACTCGGAAACCGCTATAAAAGAAACTACCACGACTAGCTTACCCCACGAGCTATCTCATAGGAGAGCGTTTTGACAGCACTGGCAACCATCGGGCGATTTTTCCTCGGCTTTTTTGGCCAGACGGGTCAACTCGCCATATTCATCAGCCAAACTCTGGCCGCGCTCGCCCGCCCGCCGTTTTATTTTCGGATGATTGGCCAGCAAATGCTGCGCATTGGTTATTTCTCTTTGCCCGTGGTGGCGCTGACGTCGTTTTTTACCGGCGGCGCGCTGGCCATTCAAATTTATTATGGCGGCAATCAATTTAACTCCGAGGCCATTGTTTCCAGCATTGTCGCGCTTGGCATCACCCGCGAGCTTGGCCCCGTCTTGGGCGGGCTGATGGTGGCGGGGCGCGTATCGGCGGCCATTGCGGCCGAAATTGGCACCATGCGGGTCACCGAGCAAATTGATGCGCTGACCACGCTTTCTACCAATCCGTATAAATATCTCGTCGCGCCGCGCGTCATTGCCGCCACTTTATGCATGCCTTTGCTGGCCTTAGTGGCCGATATTCTGGGCATCTTTGGCGGCTTCGTGGTCGGCACGCAAAGCTTTGGCTTTAACGCCGCGATTTATGTGCAGCGCACGTTCAGCTTTTTGCAATTCGATGATGTCGCCTCTGGCCTCATCAAAGCGGCGGTGTTTGGCTTCATCATCGCCATTATGGGGTGCTATAATGGCTATCATTCGAAAGGCGGCGCGCAAGGCGTTGGCCGTGCCACCACCAATGCCGTGGTTAGCGCCAGCATTCTTATTTTGGCCGCCAATTATCTGATGACCGCCCTGCTGTTCTCATCATGACCGATAAAATATCGCTTGCTCAGGTTCACAAAAGCTTCGCCAGCAAACAAGTGCTGCGCGGGCTGACCCTGAATATTGAAAAAGGCCAATCGATGGTCGTCATCGGCGGCTCGGGCAGCGGCAAATCGGTGATGCTGAAATCTATCCTCGGCCTGCTGACGCCCGATAGCGGCTCGATTACCATCGATGGGCAAGAAACCGTGGGTCTGGCGCGCGACAAGCGCAGCGCCATTGACGCGCAAATTGGCATGTTGTTTCAAAATGGCGCTTTGTTTGACAGTCTTCCGGTGTGGAAAAACGTCGCCTTTCGCGGCCTGCAGAACGAAGGCATGAGCGAAGACGAAGCTCGCCAAGTCGGCACACAGGCCTTACGCCGCGTCGGGTTAGGGGCCGAGCTGCTCGATTTATTTCCCGCCGCCCTGTCCGGCGGTATGCATAAGCGCGTAGGGCTTGCGCGCGCCATTGCCGCCAGCCCCGAAATTATTTTCTTCGACGAGCCCACCACCGGCCTCGACCCGATTATGACCGATGTCATCAATCACTTAATCGAGGACTGCGTGCAAGATTTGGGCGCCACCACGTTAACCATCACCCATGATATGACCAGCGTGCGCGCCATCGCCGATAAAACCGCCCTGCTGTATAAAGGCGAGATTATCTGGCACGGCGACCAAGAAGCACTCGACGCCTCCGAAGACCCGTTTTTACATCAATTCATCCATGGGTTGGCCCATGGGCCGATTGAGGTAGAAGGCCAACAACTCGAAACCGCGCTCGCCGGATTGGAGAGCTAAATGGCCCGTACCAGCGCCGAATATGTGTGCAATAAATGTGGCAATGTCACCAGCAAATGGTCGGGCAAATGCGAAGCCTGTAACCAATGGAATTGCATCGTCGAGGGCTCTGGCTCCAGCGCGCCGCCCATTGGGCGCGGCGCCAAAAAAACCAAAGGCCAATCCATCACCCTCAGCTCGCTGGCGGGGCAAGAAGACCAACCCGAGCGCAGCACCTCTGGCATCGCCGAATTAGACCGGGTTTTGGGCGGCGGATTGGTGCCGGGCTCGGCCACCCTTATCGGTGGTGACCCGGGCATTGGCAAATCGACTTTATTGCTGCAAGCCGCCGCCGCAATTGGCCAACAAGCGGCCGCGAAAAACGCCAAAGTGGTTTACATCTCTGGCGAGGAAGCCTTGGCGCAATTGCGTATGCGCGCCAGCCGTTTGGGGCTCTCTGACGCCCCGGTCGAGCTGGCCTCGGAAACCAATGTCGCGGATATTTGCAAGACTTTAGAAAAACAAGGCGACTTGGCCTTAGTGGTCATCGATTCCATTCAAACCATGTGGTCGCCCGCCATCGAAGCCGCCCCCGGCACGGTCAGCCAAGTGCGCGTGGCTGGCCAAGAGCTTATTCATTTTGCCAAACGCACCGATACGCCGGTTATTCTGGTCGGGCATGTGACCAAAGATGGGCAGATTGCGGGGCCGCGCGTGCTGGAGCATATGGTCGATACCGTGGTCTATTTTGAGGGCGATAGAGGCGATCAATATCGTATTTTGCGCTCGATTAAAAACCGCTTCGGCCCGGCCCATGAAATGGGTGTTTTCGAAATGCAGGGCGTCGGGCTCATGGAAGTGCAAAACCCATCCGCCTTATTTTTGGAAGGCCGCGATGAAGAAGTGCCCGGGGCCGCGGTGTTTGCCGGGCTCGAAGGCACGCGGCCGCTTTTGGTGGAAATTCAGGCTTTGGCCGCGCCGTCGTCTTTGGCCACGCCGCGCCGCGCCGTGGTGGGCTGGGACAGCAATCGGCTGTCGATGGTTCTGGCGGTGTTAGAGGCACGCTGTGGCATGTCTTTTGCCGGCCGCGATGTGTTTTTAAACGTCGCAGGCGGCATGCGAATTAACGAGCCCGCCGCCGATTTAGCTGTTGCGGCGGCACTTATTTCGTCGTTGAGCGGCAAACCGATTGCCAAAGATAGTGTGGTATTTGGCGAGATAAGCCTATCGGGGGCGGTGCGCCCGGTTTCGCAAAGCGGGGTGCGGCTGAAGGAAGCCGAGAAATTGGGCTTTGAAATGGCCTATGCGCCGAAGACCGGAAATGCCGAATTACCAAAAAAAGTTAAAATAAAACAAATAGATGACTTGGGCTCCCTTATCGCGGCCTTTGGCGTTACCCCGAACGAAGACTAGCCAGTTTGGGGGGTCAAAACCCGACTCATGATAGGAGTTTGCTATGGAATTATTGGCCCTAGACTATCTCATCATCGCCGTGCTGTTAATCTCAGCCTCGCTGTCTTTGATGCGCGGGTTTACCAAAGAAGTTCTCTCGATTGTCGGTTGGGTGGCGGCTGGCTATGCAGCGATCTTTTTCGGCCCATCGCTCAAGCCTGTTTTGGCCAATTACATTAAAATCGATTGGGTGGTCAATGGCGGCGCCATGCTGATTGTCTTTCTCGTCACCTTAATCGTTTTCTCCTTCCTCAGCAGCCTGCTGGCGAAACAAATGAAAGGCAGCTCGCTAGGCCCGCTCGACCGCTCGATGGGCGTGGTGTTTGGCACCGTCCGGGGAGGCTTTATTGTGTGCACCGCCTATCTCGGCTTTAGCGCGGTTTTTCCCGAAAGCGACCATCCAGATTTCATTACCGAAGCCAAATTGCGGCCGATGTTGCAAACTGGCAGCAAAGCTTTTGTCACGCTGGTGCCGCTAGAGCGTTTGCCGCTAAACCTAGTCAACATTGGCGGCGCGTCGCCCGCTGACGGGGTGGAAGCTTTGCAAGAATTTGGCCAAGACGTGCTCACCGATGCGGCAAAAGAACAAGTCGAAAAAATTATTGAGGAAACGCAAGACACCCTTCAAGACACGGGCTATAAACAGGGCGAGCGTTCGGGTATTGAACGGCTTATCCGGAACACGGAAGGGGTCAAGTAATGGCAGTCCCACACGTCTATCACTATGATGAGAAGACCGATAAATTGCGCGACGAATGTGGCGTCTTCGGAATTTTCGGACACCCCGATGCCGCCGCCCTCACCACATTAGGCTTACACGCCCTCCAGCATCGCGGCCAAGAAGCCGCGGGCATTGTGAGTTTCGACGGCAAAAACTTTTACGCCGAACGCCGCATGGGTCTGGTCTCTGACCATTTCACCAAGCCGCGCGTCTTGGACGGCCTGTTGGGCCCTTCGGCCGTGGGCCATGTGCGTTATTCCACCACCGGCGAGACGATTTTGCGCAATGTGCAGCCGCTCTTCGCCGACCTGACAGGCGGCGGCTTTGCGATTGCCCATAATGGCAATCTCACCAATGCGCTGACTTTGCGCGAAGAATTGGTGAAAAACGGCTCGATTTTCCAATCGACGTCGGACACGGAAACCATTTTGCAATTGGTGGCGCGCTCCAAACGGGTGAACACACTATCGCGCTTTACCGATGCGTTATTTCAAATCGAAGGCGCCTATGCGCTGGTGGTGCTGACCAATAAAAAGCTAATTGGCGCGCGCGACCCCTTAGGCATTCGCCCGTTGGTGATTGGCCAATTGGATGGCGCTTATATTCTGGCCTCGGAAACTTGCGCGCTCGATATTATTGGCGCCAGCTTTGTGCGCGAAGTCGAGAACGGCGAAATTGTTGTGATTACCGATGACGGCCTCGAGAGCCTCAAGCCCTTCCCGCCCATTGAGCCGCGCCCGTGCATTTTCGAATATATTTATTTCTCGCGCCCCGACAGTCTGATTAACGGCAAAAGCGTCTACGATTGTCGCAAAGCTTTCGGCCGTAAATTGGCCGAAGAAAGCGGCGTCGAAGCCGATGTGGTGATACCCGTGCCCGACAGCGGCGTGCCCTCGGCGATTGGCTATGGCGAAGCGTCTAAAATTCCGTTCGAGCTGGGCATCATCCGCAATCATTACGTGGGCCGCACCTTCATTGAGCCGACGCAATCCATTCGCGCGTTTTCGGTGAAGCTGAAACATAATGCCAATCGGGCGCAAGTAGAGGGCAAGCGGGTTATCCTCATCGACGACAGCATTGTGCGTGGCACGACCTCGGTCAAAATCGTGCAAATGATGCGCGAAGCAGGCGCCACCGAAGTGCATATGCGCATTGCCTCGCCGCCGATTACGCACCCTGATTTTTATGGCATTGATACGCCCAGCCAAGAGCATCTGCTAGCCGCCAATCATACGCTGGATGAAATGTGCACCTATATTGGCGCCGACAGTCTGGCTTTCTTGAGCGTCGATGGCCTGTATCAAGCGATGGGCTTTCCGGCCGGGCGCGATACCGAACGGCCACAATTTACCGACCATTGCTTTACCGGCGAATACCCCACGGGGCTGGCCGACCAAAACGGCGGCGACCATTTGCACCAGCTTTCGCTTCTATCGGAACAAGGCTAACCATGACCGCCCCCCTAGCGCCCGCCTCTCCACCCGCCTCTGGCCATGGGCATAATTTTACTGGCAAATTAGCCTTGGTGACGGGCGCAGGCCGCGGCATTGGCTGGGCGGTGGCGCAAAGTCTGGCGGCTGCGGGCGCTCATGTTTTGCTGCTGGCCCGCACGCAAGGCGCGCTAGAAGAGCTGTACGACACGATTTGTGCAGCCGGCGGCGAAGCCACGGGCGTGCCGATGGATATCACCGATGGCGACGCGCTCGACCGATTGGGCGCCAGCTTAAACGAGCGGTTTGGCAAATTAGATATGCTGGTCGGCAATGCAGGCGTATTGGGGCCGATGACGCCCAGCTCGCATATTGACCCGAAAGAATTCGACAAAGCGATGGCGGTAAATGTGACCGCCAATGCGCGCCTCATCCGCTCGATGGAGCCGCTGTTGCTACAAGCCGAAGCGCCGCGCGCGGTGTTTACCACCTCGGGCGCGGCGCATAAATGTCGGCCCTTTTGGGGCACTTATGCGACCACCAAAGCGGCGTTAGACGCGCTGGTCAAAACATGGGCGCATGAGCATGAAAACGACGCTTTGCGCGCGAACTTACTCTCCCCCGGCCCCATTCGCACAGCGATGCGCGCCCAAGCCATGCCCGGCGAAGACCCCGAAACCTTGCCAACACCAGCCGATGTGGCGCCGCTGTTTCTCGAATTATTATCGCCCGAAGAAACCCGCACGGGCGAGATTGTGGCATTTCAAAAATAACGCACTGGCTTTTGCCAACGGCGAAAGCTTTTGCCTGCGCGCATTGTGGCGAGGGTGGTTGACTTTCCTGCACTAAATTTTTAGTATTGTGTTGTTGAGAAGGGCTCTGACGAGTTCCTGACACAAGAACTGAGAGCAGTTCTGGAATAATAAAAATAAGTTTCTGCGTTAGTTTGTTTCATACCTAATTTGTATTTGTGTGCATTATTATTGCAGCGCGCTCTCCTAATCAAAGGAGAACGAAAATGAATTCAACAAAAATAGTCTTTAAATTTGAGCGCGTAGACGCTCAAGAAAATGGTTCAATTACGCGTATTGTAGGCCTAGTAAAAGCCCGTTGTATAGTAGATCTAATATCAGTAGGCGATTTAAGAGCAGACCCGCGGGAAGCTCGAGTAGGCAAGGTTACAAATGAAATCCTTGAAACACTGGAAAAATCCCCCGAAATTTTCCCATTTAAATCCAAAGGCATACTATTAGCCTCCTCTAATTTTAAAAAATTGGAGAGAAATCGCTACGAACTTTCTTTCGAGCGTGACGAAGTAGAAGGTATTTTGGACGGAGGTCATAACACGCTGGCTATAGCATTGCATGCATTGCAGCAGTCAGAAGAATTTGGCCCGAAAGTCAAGCTAATCAAACGATGGGGCGATGTCGAAAAAGTATGGCCTAAGGAAGAGCACAAACAAAAACGTCTAGGAAGTAATTTGGATTTTCTGGTACCGCTCGAGGTTATTGTCCCAACCACTCAAAATGATGAGAATGAATTAATTTCATTCAGAAACTCAATTGCGGAGATTTCGCATGCCCGCAACAATAACGTTGAACTAAAAGTTTCAACGATGTCCAATCAAAAGGGTTTTTATGACCACTTAAAGTCTTCGATGGACAGTAAGATTAAAGATGAGGTCGAGTGGAAAACAAACGATGGTGGCCGAATTAAATCGGAACTGATTGTGGCATTAGCTTGGATTCCTTTATTGCGCCTTAATTTAGAAGCGCTTCCCCGCGTGTCTCCTGTGCAACTTTATAGCTCAAAAGGAAAATGCACTGCTGTATTCGCGGATTTTATGGAACATGACAACGTCACAAGCCATTCACCAAATGATTACAAGCGTGAGCTTTCTAATCCCTTGGTCGGCAGTGCGTTTGAAATGCTTGCTCAATTGCCAGCACTATATGATCAAATATATGAATCGTTTCCTTCAGCTTATAATTCTACCGGGGGGAAATTTGGTCGGATTACCTGCGTCAAAATGTTCGATGGCATAGAAAAGTATAAAGAGAATCCGTCTACGTATTTGAAGCAACCACCCAAGACACCAATCTACCGTCGAGACGCCGTCTATCAGTACCCCGATGGATTCATCATGCCTCTCGTGGCTGGGCTTGGTGCCATAATGCATATTGAAAACGAAAAATTGGTCTGGGCTACAGAACCAACCACATTCCTAGACAATAACCTTAACGACATACTCAAGTCTTACAAACTCATGATGGATATGGCTAATTATGACCCTCAAAAGGTAGGTAAAAGCTTACCCTCGTATGAACTCACGCGGGACCTTTTTGCAAATCGATTAGGGTAAAAAACATTGAAGGGCAGGCTTATGCTTGCCCTTCTCTCCCTCACAACTTCCCAAAATTAACCCCCACCTCTGCCTCGCAGTCTTGGCAGTAGAAGCTTTGGCCTTTTGGGCTGGGGCGCAGCGCGCCGTTGGGGGTTTGTTTTAGCTGCGGTTGCGTCACCCGCCAAGTTTGCGACAGGCCATGCCAAACGCAGACGCCATTCAACGCAATGGAAGACGACGCACAAACCGCGCACCGAGGACGTTGGCGGCTTCGAACGATTTTCATCGGCGGTTTTTTCTGCGTTTCTAACTTCATGAAACCTAGAAAAGCGCCAACACCCCTAAAAGAGCGTTAATTTCAAATATTTTCTTGCAGGCAATTTAACGCCCAAGCAAAACCCTAGCGGTCTTCATACGGGTTTTTGCCCTTGCGAACAAAAATACGCAATGGCACCCCATCCAAAGAAAACGTCTCGCGCAGACTATTGGCCAAATAACGCTGATAGCTCTCTGGCACCGCATGGCCACGGCTGGAGAAAGTGACAAACGTCGGCGGGCGCGCTTTGGCTTGCGTGATATAGCGCAGACGCACCGGACGCCCTTTATCGGCAGGCGGCGGATGGCGGTCGATGACATCGCCCAGCCATTTGTTCAATTTGGCCGTGCCAATGCGCGCGTTCCAAATTTCATATTGCTTTTGCACCGCCGGCATTAACTGCTCCACGCCTTTGCCCGTTAGCGCCGACATCATAACCACCGGCACCCCGCGCAGACGCGGCATAGTGCGCAGCAGCGCGTCGCTAATGGTTTGGCGCACTTCTTTGCGGTCCAGCTTCAAATCCCATTTGTTAATACCCACCACAAGTGCTCGGCCCTCGCGCTCGATTAAATCGGCCAGCTGAATATCTTGCTTGTCGAACGGCGTCGTCGCATCGACCAGAAGCACCACCACTTCGGCAAATTTTACCGCCCGCAAGCCATCGGCCACCGATAGTTTTTCCAGCTTCTCGATAACCCGAGATTTGCGCCGCACACCAGCCGTATCCCACAGCGTAATCGGGCGCGCGCCATTGGGCGCATGGTCGCTTTCCCAGGTCCAATTAACCGAAATACTATCGCGCGTAATGCCAGCCTCCGGCCCCGTCAACAAACGGTCTTGGCCGAGGATATGATTAATCAGCGTCGATTTACCGGCATTGGGACGGCCCAAAATAGCCACGCGAAGCGGCTTATCCGGGTCGTCTTCAAACGGCGTATCGGGGTCGAAATCGCCGTCCTTATCGTCGTCTTCGATTTCGGCAAAATCGGCTTTATGCGCCTCTTCATGGGCGTCAATCGCGTCTCGTAGTTTTGTGTAGAGGTCATCCGTGCCGTGACCGTGTTCGGCGGAAAGCGCAATCGGCTCGCCCAGTCCCAAGCGGAACATCTCGGTCAGCCCCGTCTCGGCCGCTTTGCTCTCGGATTTATTGCCCGCCAAAATAACTGGCACATTGGCTTTTCGCAAAAGCCGCGCGAATAATTCATCTTCTGGCAAAAGGCCGACGCGCGCATCGGTGAGCATGAGAACCATATCGGCCTCGGCGATGGCGGCTTCGGTTTGGCCACGCATACGCGCTTCTAGCGAGCCCGTTTTGCCTTCTTCAAAGCCCGCCGTATCGACGATTTGAAACCGCAAATCGCCCAGCCGCGCATCGCCAAACCGACGGTCGCGCGTCACCCCCGGCTGGTCATCGACCAAGGCAAGTTTGCGCCCAACCAGACGGTTGAACAGCGTAGATTTACCGACATTGGGTCGCCCCACGATGGCGAGAACAAATGGCGCGTTCATAGCGCGCTCCTATTTAAGGGCAATGAGGGAACCCTCATCACTCAATACATATAAAACACCATCCGCAATAATCGGCGGCATGCTGACCGGCTCTTCAATATCCACAAAGCTAGAAATCTCGCCATTGGTCGGGTCTACCCGCACCAAACGGCCATCCGACGAGGCGAGAATAACCTCGCTGCTGCCCAACACGGGGCCAGCCCAACGAATGCGTCCGCGGCGCTTTTCTTGGTTTTTATAAATCGGTAATTTGGCAATCCAGCGCACCCGACCTTGGTCGCGCGACAGGCTTACCAGCTCGCCATCTAGCGACATGACCAAAACATAATCGCCCATCGCCCAAGGGGTTTCAATGGAGCCGACATCGGCCGTCCACACCCGTTCGCCACTGCGCAAGTCAATCGCTGCCGTGCGCCCGCCATGGCTGGTGACATAAACCCGGTCGCGGTCGATGACCGGACGCCCGACAATCGCGTTTAATTGCGATAGCGGGGTAATTTGCGTGGCGCGGCTGGTCAAGGTTTCGCTCCAGGCTTCTTGGCCATTGACCGGGCTGAGGCCCACCACTTCGCCGGAGTTAAAGCCGGCGACGACAATTTGTTCGTTCACCGCCACGCTGCTGGCGCCCACAATCGTCGCCGCTTCGTTAATCGCCAAATGTTCCCAAAGCCGCGTGCCGTCTCCGGCGTTAAAAGCTTGCAGGCGGCTGTCTTGCGAGGCCACATAAAGCCGGCCATTGCTATAGGTCGGCGCATTGGAAAACGGCACGAGGTTTTGCACCCGCCAGATAATCTCGCCCGTGCTGGCATTTAACGACAGCACTTCGCCAAACCCAGTGGTTACGAAAACACGACCCGCCGCATAGGCCACGCCGCCGCCAAAACCGTCGCGTACATCGGCTGGTTTTTCTTTGCTACTGAAAAACCGCGAGAGACTAAAGTTGCGCTCGGTAAATTCTGCCAAGACAGATTGCGACCACAGAGGCTCGCCAGTTTTGGCATCCACAGCCACCACGTTTAAATCTGTGCCCAAGGCGAAGGCCTTGCCATCGGCCACCACAGGCGGGGCTTTTAACACGGTCAGGCCTTGATTGCCGCGCACCATCTCGGTTTGAAAGGCTTTGGTGAAGCCATCTAACTCTAGGTGATAGGCGGCATTGGTGGCAAAGCCGCCAGCATTATTCCACGTCGAATTGCGGAAAGCGGGCACGATGCGAACCGCTTGGTCGCGCAGCCGTGGGTCTTCGCGCAAGGTGGTTTCAAAGTTGAGAACCGATATCCGATCGCCGTCGAATTTTTCCTTTTCGGCCTCGCCACCGCCACACGCCACCAAGGCGCTCGCAAGCACGGCAGATGTCAAGACGGAGCGGAAGTGACTTACGTTCATATCAAAGACCTATTTTTTACCCTTGGCGGCAGCTGGCGCATCCGACACAGGCGCTGTGAGAACCCCCGCTAGGCTTTCCAGCATAATGCTCGCCCGCTCGCGCGTTAAAGACGTGACGCGCGGGTCGCCAATTTGCGCTTTGAACAATTCGCGCGCCTTCAGCGGCTTATCATAGGTCATATAGGCCAAAGCCATGGTTTCGCGCGCCATCGGTTGCAAGCCATTGTCGTCGTCCAGCAAAGCGTCAAGGCGCAGCTCCATTTCTTGCAAGCTGCCTTGGCTATCGAGCAGCACAATGGCGGCCTGTAATTTGGCCAAATCGCGCAGGCTCTGTGGCAATTTGCGATTTTCGGATAAATCATCAAAAGCGGCCAAAGCGGCATCGGCGGCCACAGAATTAGTGGTGCTTTGCTCGGCATGGGCGAAAGCGGCGGTGAATTTTGCCAAGGCGCCATAGCCGTTCTCTTCGGCCGCCGCGAAAGCTTCCAGCGAGGCTATTTTGGCCGGGGTTTCCAGCTTGGCCAAAGTCTCCAGCAGCGCGTCATAGCGTTGCGAGGCAGCTTCTTCTTGGTTTCTTACATAATTGGAGCCCGTAATCACGGCCGCGACGAGAAGAACAATCGCCACCGCAGCGCCAATGATATAGCGGCCATATTTAGTCCAGGCGGCGCTCATCGTATCGCGGCGCAATTCGGCGCTTACTTCATCAAAAATATCACTCACTGTGTGTCTCCGGCTGGCTTTTCGGTAAGGGGCGCGCGCGCCCTAATCATTCTTGGTAACTTTCATAGCATAAGTATGTTGCGCTTCGGGAAATTTCCGTGCCCGAACATCGCTGGCATAGCTTTCTGCCGCCGTGGCGATTTGCTGGCCGAGCGTGGCGAATTCTTTGACGAATTTCGGCACGCTGGGCGACAGACCCAACATATCTTCGGTGACTAAAATCTGTCCATCGCAGCCCGCCGAAGCGCCAATGCCAATGGTGGGCGCGTCGACTTGCTCTGAAATTTTATCGGCGAGCTCGGCCGCCATGCCCTCGAGCACGATGGAAAAAGCGCCAGCCTCGGCGAGCGCTTTGGCGTCGGCTTCGAGTTGTGGCCATTGGTCTTTGGTGCGGCCTTGGGTTTTAAACCCGCCCATCACATTGACGTTTTGCGGCGTCAGGCCGATATGGCCCATCACCGGAATGCCGCGTTGGGTGAGATGCGCCACGGTTTCTGCCATGCGGGTGCCGCCTTCGAGTTTCACCGCTTGGCAGCCGGTTTCTTTCATCGTGCGGGCGGCGTTATGAAACGCTTGCGCTGGGCTTTCTTCGTAAGTGCCAAATGGCAAATCGACCACCACAAGGGCTTGCGACGAGCCGCGCACCACGGCGGCGCCATGGGCTATCATCATATCCAGCGTCACGCCCAATGTGTTTTCCATGCCATACATAACCATGCCCAGACTATCGCCGACCAACAGCAAATCGACATGCGGGTCAATCAACGCTGCGGTATGGGCGTGATAGGAAGTCAGGCAGACGATGGGCTGCTGCTTTTTTCGCGCCATAAGCTCGGGCACAGTGATGCGTTGGGTGCGCTTTTGAACAGACATAAGTCTCTCTATAAATAACGGCCAAAGGGTGTTAACTGTCGCGGAAACTAGCCGAAATAGAGCCAGAGCGCAATTGCGTTTGAGCAGGCGCGCGCGGCTTTCTATTTCAATCCTTAATGAGCCGCTTACCGAAGGAAAGCACCTCGTCTTCACCATACCCAGACGCCAGATAAAACGGCACGGCGGCAGCGTTGGTTTTGCAGTTGCACCAAACCACAGGCCTTCCATAGGGCGATGATGGCTTGCGTATCCGCTATGTGAAAAATCCGTATTTCCATCTACTCATGCTCCGCACCATTGGCCAGACCGATGCTCTCGGCCGATGGGGTTTCAACGCCCTCTAAACATTCGAAATTAACGCTGATTTGGCTGGGGTCGCGACGCCGCCGATGATGGGTATAGACACCACAAGTCTTACAAAAATAATGCGCCGCGATATTTTTATTCCATTGATAGACCGACAGGCTTTCCTGCCCCGCCACCAAGGCAAAGGCTTCCGCTGGCATTGGTTTCATCACAATGCCTTTCTTGCGGCACAGCGTACAATTGCAGCGGTAAATCCCTTCGGAAATAGACGCGCCCTCCAGCTTCACTTCAAAGCGCACAGCGCCACAATGGCAGCTACCAGAGTGCGGGTCCGTCATGCGATATCCTCTAAGGTTAAAGCCAGAAAATCCCGCCAGACATCATCCATCTGCGGCATCCATTTGGTCAGCAAAGGCGTCGTCGCTTGTGGCGGCGCCACGCCCTTCAACAGGGTCAGATATTTAAACATAAAGGCCGAAACGCGCGCATTGACTTGGCAATGCACCAGAATTTTTTGCCCCTCTAGGGCTTCCATCAAACGGCAAAATTGGCTCAAATGCGCCGCCGTCGGCGCCTCGAACGGGACTGGCAGATGGATATAACTCATGCCCTGCGCGCTGACCAATTGCCCCTCATGGGCAATCGCATCGTCGCTATCGGGCATCGCTAAATTAACCACCACCGCATAGCCCTCGCCCGCCAAAGGCGCGAAATCCTCGGCCTTCGGCTGACCGCTTGTGCCGATGCGCGGCGTCAGGAGATGAAAATTTCGAAGCAGCATAGTTTTCTCCTTGGTTTTATTATTGGAGACCCCGCGCGCCTATCGTCGCCCTATTTAGTCTTGGGTCAGCACGTAGGTTAGCAATTCCACCACCTGCTCTGGCGTCGTGGCCCACGCCATGGCGGCGGCGTCCACTTCCTTCAGCGGGTGGATGATATCCGCCTCATGCAGCGTGATGTAAGGCGTGCCAAGCGCGGCACAATAGCCCGCATCGAAAGCGGCATTCCATTGTTTGTATTTATCGCCAAACCGCACCACCGCGACATCGCATTGCTCGATCAGCGTCTTGGTGCGAATGGCATTTACTTTGGCCGATTTATGATCGCGCCAGAAGCTGTCTTCTTCTGCGCCTAAAAAATCGCCTGCCGCATCGCTGGCTTCATGGTTGGTCACCGCCGAGGTGAAAGCGACATCGAGGTTTTGCGTCGCGCAGCCTTGTTCAATCTGGTCGCGCCAATCGGTATGAATTTCGCCCGATAGATAAACTGTCATAGTCATAAAATGGTCTCCGATTGAGGTTTAGGGCTCGCGCCACATTAGAAGAAGCGCCGATCAAATGAAGGATAAACAATAGAAAACACATAAATCAGCCCGCTGGCAAGCGCAAGCTTGGCGCGCGGAGCCGCGCGGGCTTTAGCGCAAATAAGTGCAGCAATAATGGGTGATACGATGCACTTTGAGCTGAAAGCTAGCATTGGCAGGCACATGAAACACTTGTGCCTCGCGAATGTGCAACCAATCGTCGGCCTCTGGCAGCAGCACGTCTAGCTCGCCGGAAGAAATATCCATTTCTTCTGCCGCCTCTGTGCCAAATTCATATTCGCCCGGCAACATGACGCCGAGTGTTTTTTGGCTGCCATCGGCCAAGACAATCGTGCGACTGGTGACTTTGCCATCGAAATAAACATTGGCCTCGCGGGCGACGGATACATTTTGAAATTCAAGCTCATTCGACATGGAAAACTCTCACTTTGACGGGTCGGGGGATGGCGCAGAACACGCAAACAGCGTTCGGTATACCAAACCCGCCTTGCGATGCACAATAGCTTCTTGATAGGCGGCGCTGGCGAACATATCGAGATAGGCTTGGCGCGACGGGTAGTGAATGATAATCACCTCATCCGCATCGGCCGGGCCCACAAAGCCCAGCTCAACCGCCTCGCGAAACGCGACAGAGCCGCCCAGCGCAAAAATCATCGGCCCGACCGCGGCCGCATATTCGCCATAGGCTTCGCGCCCCGTTCGTTTCGGCGCCCTCATCTCGGCGGGATAATCGGCTTGGGGCTTATATTTGATGATATTGACCATGTGAAAGGGGCCATCTTGGCCAAGGGCAACAATTTGCGCCAGCGCCTCTAGTTGAGCTGGCGTGGGTTCGGTTGTTTGGGCGGAAGGAGAAGTCATAAAGAAAAACGCCTTCGGATAAATTAGTGCCAGGCGGCATGGAAGAGAAAATGAACCGAGACCCAGCTGATATGGGTCATCATGTGGGCCATCATCGAACATTCCAGCCCTTTTTTCCAATATAAATATCCATATACAACGCCGGCCGTGGAATTGGCGATGAGAATATAGGCCAGCACCCCCCAAGAGACAGTTTCGAGATGCGCGTAGGCTATCGGTAAATGCCCGGCCGCAAATAAAAACGAAGACAGGAGAATAGCCGCAACAAAAACCCAATCTGCCTTGGATTTCGTGATTTTGAAAATCAGCCAAACGATAAGCGTCATGAGCCCGAAACGCATCATGATTTCTTCACTCAGGCCGCCATATAAAAGCGCCGTGATAAAACTTAGATCAAGGCTCGGCGATTGATGATGAATACGCCCCGTCATCCCTATCTCGCTGACAAGGGAAATACCCATTAAAACCACGCCAAGTCCGGCTCCAGCCATCCCGCCAAATTTCAAAACATCTTTGAGGCGCGGCTTCATCTCTTCAAAGTCAAATTTTTCGGAAAGTATCGGAGCCCCAAGCCCAACTTGGCGATGAACCAGCGTGCCCAAGACAATGGCAACGATTAAAAGGAGAAAAGGTTGGACGAGCGACATAAGCGCTTTGGAATTAGGTAAGGGAAGAAGAACAAGCGTCAACACACCTAAGACGCCGAGCAAAAACAATCTTATTGCCAAGCGAACATCCATTTGCCGTGTCACATCGCATTCCTCTTCTTCTCACCCAATCTTTGGCGCTGGGCTTATCCCTCTATATCGAACCATCTGCATTGTTCGAGCAAGGGCTTGTCTTTTGGCAGTAGGCTTACCTGGTTTTAGGCCTATCGATTAGCCCGCCGACACGAGCTCTTTGCGTTTGCGAATGACGTTGCTGCCAAGAACAAAGACCCCGCCGACCATGCCGCCCACCAGCGCCGACAAAACAAGGGTTAGCGCAATTTTAGGCGATGTCTTCGCGGGCCGCGTTGGCCGTTCTAAGCTAAGCACCTGCGCCCCTTTGTTCGCCGCAACAATAAACCTATCAATGGCCAAGAGGTTTCCAATAATGGTTTCACTTGAGTTTGAAATATCTTCGAAGCGCGCTTCAATAATATTGAGTTCATCCTGTGCCCGCATAACGTAATCCGACGTGAGCAAATCATTAATATGAGCAGCATAAATATAGAAATCATTCAGCGTGTTAAGGCTGCCGGTCTTAACCAGAATATAGGTCCCCAGTTTTTTCTCTGAAATCAACATCGCCAATCGGCTGTCGTCATCTTTGGATACGATAAATCCATCTACCAATTCCGTGCGCGCTAAGTCTGTGTAGATTATGCTTAGGTTATCGTTTTTCTTTTTCCACGTCTCGAATACTTTCTTGGAGAAAAACATCCTTTGAAAATCAGCTGAGGCTTTTTTGCCTTCGTAGAAAGGCGGCAGACTGTCGACGTTATAGATTATTTTCGATTCATAGACTGGCGTCTGAAAAACAACAAACACAAGGCTAAGCAAAACTGGAATTGTCGTAAAAATGGCCAACAGCCATTTTCCATTCCATAAGGTTTCGACAAGCTCAAACAAATCGATTTCATCGTCGTGAAGGGACTGCATATCTGACATTAAAGTGACTCCATCCTCATGGGCGCCCAGGCAATATAGGGGTTAGCCTCCCGCACATAACGGACAGAGATTCGCAATTTACTGCGAGACGACAGGCAAGAGGTCATAGGGCGCTTTCTTTTAGATACTTTCGCGTCCGCTTTTATCATTGTTTTCTTCGACTGTAAAAGACTATGGCCAAAGCAAGGCATAAGCACTTGTTTTTATTCATTATTCCCACTCAATCGTTCCCGGGGGTTTCGACGTAATGTCATAGACCACGCGGTTGATGCCCCGCACTTCATTAATGATGCGGGTCGATACACGGCCTAAAAACGCGTGCGTAAAGGGATAATAATCCGCTGTCATGCCATCCGTCGAGGTTACCGCGCGCAGCGCGCAGACGTAATCATAGGTTCGGCTGTCGCCCATCACGCCCACGGTGCGGACCGGCAGCAGCACGGCGAAAGCCTGCCAAATTTCATCATACAGGCCCTGTTTGCGAATTTCATCGAGATAGACCGTGTCGGCTTTTCGCAAAATATCCAGCTTCTCACCGGTAATTTCGCCCGGAATGCGAATGGCTAAGCCGGGGCCCGGGAAAGGATGTCGACCCACAAAGGCCTCGGGCAGACCCAATTCTTGGCCCAGCGCGCGCACTTCGTCTTTAAACAATTCGCGCACTGGCTCCACCAAACTCATGTTCATCCGCTCGGGAAGCCCGCCAACATTATGATGACTTTTAATCGTCACACTCGGGCCGCCCGTAAACGAGACGCTTTCAATCACATCTGGATATAGCGTGCCTTGCGCCAAGAAGTCGGCACCGCCGGCCGCTTTGGCTTCTTTTTCAAACACATCGATAAAAGTGCCACCGATGATTTTGCGTTTTTGCTCGGGGTCCGAGACGCCCTCTAATTTGCCACGGAACAAATCAGCCGCATTATTATGCACCAGCTTAATATTGAAATGATCGCGGAACAGCGTCACCACTTCTTCGCTTTCGCCAGCCCGCATCATGCCCGTATCGACATAAACGCAGGTTAATTGCTCGCCAATCGCTTCGTGCAAGAGCACCGCCACGACCGAGCTATCGACGCCGCCCGACAGACCGCAAATCACGCGCCCCTCGCCCACTTGCGCGCGAATGTCAGCGATGGCTTTTTCGCGAAACGCCGCCATCGTCCAATCGCCTTGGCACCCGGCAATTTTATGGGTGAAATTTTCCAGCATTTTGGCGCCATCTGGCGTATGCACCACTTCGGGGTGAAACTGCACGGCGTAAATTTTCTTCTCTAGATTGGCAATCGCCGCATAGGGGGCGTTTTCCGAAGTGCCAATACTCTCAAAACCATCGGGCAATTGGCTGACACGGTCGCCATGGCTCATCCAAACTTGCACGCTATCGCCCGCCTGCCCCACGCCGTCGAACAAGGGCGAGGCGGTTTTAATGTCCAGCATGGCGCGGCCAAATTCTTGCTCGTCGGATTTTTCCACCGAGCCGCCCAATTGCGCGCAAAGCGTTTGCTGGCCATAGCAAATGCCTAATATCGGCAGGCCCGAATTTAAAATAACCTCGGGCGCGCGCGGCGTGTCTATATCGGCCACAGAATTTGGCCCACCAGATAGAATAACCGCCCGTGGCGCCATTTCAGCGAAAGCTTTTTCGGCCGCATTAAACGGAGCAATTTCGCAATAGACCCCGCTCTCTCGAACGCGCCGCGCAATCAGCTGCGTGACTTGCGAGCCGAAATCTACAATTAAAATACGATCCATAATCAGTCCTTTTTGGAGCTTTCGGGCTGGCTGTTTTCAGCCCCCGCCGTTTGCGTTTGAGCAATCGCCGCCGCCAATTCATTAGCAGATTGGCACGGCGCAGCGCATAAGCGGCGCAACACAGAAAGCGATTTTTCAGCCTGCTCGATATCTTCAATCGCCAAAGCCGCATCGCCTTGCAGACGCAAGGCGGCCAAGTCACCGGGTTCGATATCCAGCCCGACGCCGATAAGCCGCAAGGCCTCTTCTTTATTGTCCAACCTGCCCTGCGCTTGGCCTTTCACCACATAGGCCCGCGCATTGCCCGGATTGGCGGTCAAAGCCAAATTGAGCAATTCATCCGCTTTGGCCACTTTATCGGCCGCCAATTGCGCTTCCGCTTGGCTCACCAAACGGGCCGATAAGCTGCGATAGCTATCGGAAATAGCCGCCGCGGGGCTAAGGCTCGCAAGGCCAAACAGAGCCATGAAACCAAGCGCTGAAGATAATGTAGAAAAAGATTTGGTCATAAGCTGTCTCATGCAGGTTGGATTAGGGGGTCATCTTACCCCAAGTTGCTTCAACTGGTGGAAAGATTTTGCAGCACCGCACAATACAGACCATCCGTATCGCTGTTCAGCGGATGCAATTGGGTTTGGCCCGCGCTGCCAAACGGCAGAACCGTTTCTACCCGCTGAAACGAGGGGGTTTCTTGTAAAAAAGCTTCAATCTGCTGGTCGTTCTCCGACGCCAAAAGGGAGCAGGTGATATAGACCAAACGCCCGCTGGGCTGCACCAGCAAAGCGGCTTCGGTTAAAATATCGGCCTGCAGTTGATGCAGCTCTGCCAAATCTTCTGGCGTCAGGCGCCATTTGGTTTCGGGCGAGCGGCGCCAGCGACCGGTGCCACTGCACGGCACATCGGCGACCACTAAATCGCAGCTTTCCGTGAAATCCAACACTTGCGCCGGCTTCACGATTTGCAAAATATCGACGCCCGCGCGTTTGGCTCTTGGCCGTTGGCCGTTCATCCGTCCGGCAATCGCGTCATGCACCAACAACACGCCTTGGTTTTCCATTTGCGCCGCCAGAGCCAAGGCTTTGCCACCCGCGCCCGCACAAAAATCCATTACCGTTTGGCCCGGTCGGGCGTCGCAAATTTGTGCCACACCTTGCGCGCCCGCATCTTGCACCTCGATGAGACCTTGCTTGAACGCCTCGCTATCGACCAAACGCGGCGCGCCTTCAAAGCGCAAACCTGTATCGATATGCGGATGCGGCATGGGCTCGAACCCCTCTTCTTGCAAAGCCGTCATCGCCGCTTCGCGGTCGGTTTTCAACAGGTTGACCCGCACATCGACGGGCGCCCGCTCTAGCATGGCCAGCAACACGGCTTGGGTTTGCTCGCCCAATTGCGCCTCAATATCGCCCATCAACCATTCTGGCACGGAACACAAGCCAGCTTTGGTCTGCGTGCCATCGCGCGCCAAGGCTTGGGTCAAAGCCTCCACCTGCGCCGCCTCTAAAGGGTCCGGTGCATGGGCGCTGCCATCGGCCAAAGCCATGGCTGCCTCTGGGCTCTCGCCTTCCAACACAATGGTTGCCAAAAGGCAGACCAGCAAAGGGTCATCCGCTTCTAGGCGCGCCGTTAGCGTGCCGTAATGGCGCAAAATGGCGAACAATCGATTGGAGATATCGCGGCGATCTTTCGAGCCCGCATAGCGGTTTTGCCGCCCCCAATTTTGCATTATGCGATCGGCTGGCGTGGCGTCCAACAAGACGGTGTTTAATAAATCCGTGAGGGCCTGCAGGCGTGCGGCGGGGCGCACTAGTTTTTACCTGACCCCGGATAGTTGGGTGCCTCACGCGTAATGGTTACATCGTGAACATGGCTCTCGACCAGCGAGGCCGAGCTCATCCGGACAAATTTGGCCCGCGCGTGCAAGTCGGCAATCGTCGCCGAGCCGGTATAGCCCATGGCGGCACGCAAGCCACCGACCAATTGATGGATGACTTGCTCGACCGACCCTTTGAAAGGAATTTGCCCCTCAATGCCCTCTGGCACTAATTTATGGCTGTCGGAAATATCTTGCTGGAAATAGCGGTCTGCCGAGCCGCGCGCCATGGCCCCCACCGAGCCCATGCCGCGATAGGCTTTATACGAGCGGCCTTGATAGAGAAATACTTCGCCCGGGCTCTCTGCCGTGCCCGCCAATAAAGAGCCGACCATGACACAGCTTGCGCCCGCCGCCATGGCTTTGGCCAGGTCACCCGAATATTTAATGCCGCCATCGGCAATCACCGGAATTTTGGCTTTCTTGGCCGCTTCCACCGCATCCATAATGGCCGTGAGCTGCGGCACGCCGACCCCCGCCACCACGCGTGTGGTGCAAATGGAGCCAGGGCCAATGCCCACTTTAATGGCATCGGCGCCCGCATCGATGAGCGATTGCGCGCCGTCTTTGGTGGCCACATTGCCAGCCATCACTTGAATGGAATTGGAGAGTTTTTTAATCCGCTCAACCGCATCGCCCACCATGGCGGAATGGCCGTGCGCGGTATCAACGACAATTAAATCAACGCCGGCATCGACCAGCGCTTCGGTGCGGGCAAAGCCATCTTCGCCCACCGTGGTGGCCGCAGCGACGCGCAAACGACCGCGCTCGTCTTTGGCCGCATTGGGGTGCAATTGCGCTTTTTCCATATCTTTCACGGTAATTAAGCCGATGCAGCGATAGGCCTCATCGACCACCAGCAGCTTTTCAATACGGTGCTTGTGCAGCAAGCGTTTGGCTTCGTCATGGTTAACTTCTTCGCGCACCGTGATGAGGTTTTCATGGGTCATCAGCTCCGCGACTTTTTGGTTCGGGTTGGAAGCAAAACGCACATCGCGATTGGTCAAAATGCCGACTAATTTGCCGTTCTCTTCGGTCACCGGCACGCCCGATATTTTATTGGCGGTCATTAATTCAAGCGCTTCAGACAATTTCGCCTTGGGGCCAATGGTCAACGGATTAACCACCATGCCGCTTTCGAATTTCTTGACTTTCACCACTTCTGCCGCTTGTTCTTCTGGCGTCAAATTGCGATGCAAAACGCCAATGCCCCCGGCTTGCGCCATGGCAATAGCCATTTCGCTCTCGGTGACCGTATCCATGGCGGAGGCTAGCAAAGGAATGCCAAGCTGAATGGTTTTGGTGACTTGCGTGGTGGTATCGGCTTGGCTGGGCATGATGTTAGAGGCTGCCGGCTCAAGCAATACGTCGTCAAAGGTAAGGGCTTCACGAAACATAGGTCAAATCCTCTTCAAAAAGGGAGGTGCATTTGACGAGTTCATGTATCACTAAATGAGGGCTTGTGGCAAAAAATATCTTCGTCCCGCAAAAATCAGCCATTTTCTGGGGGATAAGCCTCCACCGGCTCGCCCTTAAAATCCATCGCGATGACATAGAGTTCTACCGATTCTTTGCGGCTGGCTTTCGGCTTCATATGATAGACCTGTTTGAAGCGGCGTTTCAGCTCGTCTAAAAGCTCACGCGAGGCGCCGCCCTGAAACACTTTGGCGCAAAACGCCCCGCCCGGCTTTAACGCTTCAAAGGCAAACCAAGCCGCCGTTTCGGCCAAGGCCATGGTGCGCAAATGGTCGGTTTGGCGATGTCCGGTCACAGCGGCCGCCATATCCGAAATCACCACATCGGCGCGCCGTCCGGCCAGCTCACGCACTTTCGCGGGCGCGCTATCTTCTAAAAAATCGAGTTTTAAAAACTCCACCCCTTGCAGCGGCTCCATATCTTGCAAATCAATGGCTGCCACAAAGCCTTTGTTTTTGAGCGCCCCAACGCGTTGCGCCGCCACTTGCGCCCAACCACCCGGCGCGCAGCCAAGGTCGATGACACAAGCGCCCGGTTTGAAAAACTTAAACCGATCATCCATTTCGATAATTTTATAGGCGGCGCGCGAGCGATAGCCATCTGATTTGGCGGCAGCCACATAGGGGTCATTGAGTTGGCGCTCGAGCCAGCGCGTCGAGGAAAGCTTGCGCCCTCTGGCGGTTTTCACCCGCTCGCGCATGCGGTCGCCGCGTCTTTGTCCGTCGCCAACGCCCGGCCCTTTTTTATCGCTCATGTGTTTTGTCCTTTTGGCGCCTGACTGGTTTCCGCATTCGGGGAACCGCTGGAACGCCGACGACTCCGATTGGAGCGATTGCGGCGATTGCGACGCATATCTTTCTTTATCATACGCAGCAAAAGGCCTTCGCGTAACCCACGATCTGCCACCGAGACTTGCGCCACCGGCCAGCGCGTATGTATGGCCTCCAAAACCGCACAACCCGACAAGACCAAATCGGCGCGTTGCGCGCCAATGCATGGGTTCTCCGCCAGCTGGTCGCGGCTCATCTGACGCAGATTGCCAATGACTTTGGTAATATTTTCCGCCGTAATCGTGCAGCCATCGACGACATTGCGGTCGTAGCGCGCTAAACCCAATTGCACGGCGGCCAGCGTTGTCACGGTTCCGGAGGTGCCAATAATTTGCACGCGGCTCATATCCACCATATCGCTTTGCCGCGCCATGAAAGCCTGCAAGCGGTCATGGCTTTCTTGCAACATGCCTTCATAGCCATGCTCATAAGGCCCCGGCCCGGCATGGCGCTCCGACAGGCGCACCACACCCAGCGGCACGCTATCGCTATCGACCAGTTTGAAAAAATCACCATTTGCCGTATGCGGCGAGACTTGGCGCGATAGGCGGCTGATTTCCGTGCTGCCGCCGCCGATATCATATAAAATAATATCGTCAACTTTATCATCGAATAAGGAGCCACAGCCAATCGCGGCCAATTCCGCTTCCGCTTTGCCATCGATAATCTCTAAGCGCAAACCGGTTTCCTTGCGCACCCGTTTGATAAACTCGGCGCCATTGCTTGCGCCCCGACAGGCCTCGGTGGCCACACAGCGCAAACGCACCACATTGGCGCGGCGAATTTTACTCGCCGCAATTCGCAAAGCCGCCACCGTGCGATCCATCGCGTCTTGCGATAGTTGACCACTGCCCTCTAGCCCTTCGCCAAGACGCACAATGCGCGAAAAACTATCGCGCACCCGAAACCCAAGTCCACCCGCACGCTCGACAATCAGCAAACGACAATTATTCGTGCCCAAATCGACAGCGGCATAAAGACGCGTTTTTTGCGGTTTCGACGGAGAAGATGGCGCGCGCTTCGCGTCAAACTTGCTGGGGGACGCTTTCGAGCTGCCGGGAGGGTTATCTTTACTGAACATGTCTCAATTCCCTTGCTGGCACAAGCAGAGCACCAGATCAATAGGCTCACGCCGTATCGGTAGCGTCAACGATAGATTATTTGGCAAGCTGCAAGCAAGTTAAATGAACGCCGAAAATCGATTAGGCTTTTCTCTGCCACTTGAGACACATGGCTTGCCTTTTTATAAAAACGTGATAATTTTTCACGTATGACATTTGGTAAAAATAGCTCGCGCGACATAATGTAGGGATCATCAATAGATTTGGATAAAATTATGACGGATATGAAAACAGAAACTCTGGTCTTACACGCAGGCTGGCGCGCCGATCCCACAACCGGCTCGGTTGCCGTGCCTATTCACCAGACCACGAGCTATCAATTCAACAGTACTGACCATGCGGCCAGCCTGTTTTCGCTGTCTGAACTGGGCAATATTTACACCCGATTGCAAAACCCGACGACCGATGTTCTCGAGCAACGCATTGCCGCGCTTGAGGGTGGCGCCGCCGCTTTGGGCGTGGCTTCTGGCCAAACCGCCTCAACCATGTCGGTTCAAAACATCGCCCGAGCTGGCGATAATATCGTGTCCTCCACCGATCTTTACGGCGGCACGTGGAACCTATTTGCCAATACGATGAAAGACATGGGCATTGAAGTGCGCTTTGCCGACCCCACCGACCCGCAATCTTTCGCCGATGCCGTGGATGATAAAACCCGCGCCTTTTATGCCGAAACCCTGCCCAACCCAAAACTCAACGTCTTCCCGATTCAACAAGTGGCAGACATTGGCCGCGCCCATAATATTCCGTTGATTATGGACAATACGGCCGCGCCAACCCTGTGCCGCCCGTTCGACCATGGTGCGGCTATCGTGGTTTATTCGACGACCAAATATATTGGCGGTCATGGCACGTCCATTGGCGGCGTGATTGTCGACGGCGGTAATTTTGATTGGGAAGCGGCAGGCGATCGCCAACCTATGCTGAACTCACCAGACCCATCTTACCATGGTGCGGTGTGGAGCGAAGCTGCCAAGCCGCTGGGCCCGATTGCCTATATTTTAAAAGCCCGCACCACATTGCTGCGCGATATGGGCGCTGCCATGTCTCCGTTCAACGCCTTTATGTTCTTACAAGGCATGGAAACCTTGGCGCTGCGGATGAAAGCCCATTGCGAAAATGCCAATCAGGTGGCCACTTGGCTGTCGGGTCAAAAAGGCGTCAGCAAAGTCATTCACCCTTCCTTGATGGAAGGCGAAATGCGCGCGCGCGCCGATGCCGTTATGAACGGTGGCTATGGCGCCCTTTTGGGCTTTGAGCTGGAAGGCGGCATGGAAGCGGGCAAGAAGTTTATCGATAATCTGGAGCTGCTGTACCATGTGGCCAATATCGGCGATGCGCGCTCTCTGGCCATTCATCCGGCTAGCACGACGCATAGTCAGCTTTCTGCCGAAGACCAAATGGCCTCTGGCGTGACCCCCGGCTATGTGCGCCTGTCCATTGGCATCGAGCATATTGATGACATTATTGCGGATATCTCGCAGGCCCTCACAAAGGTTTAAAGGCAACGCCATGGTAGAAAAGCTTCTAGATTTAATGCCGGTCTGGTTTGGTATCGGGTTTTTGGGCCCGGTGCTTGCCGAGATTTATTTGCGCACGGCGTTGAATAGCTATCTGCCGCCCCCGGCGGGTGTGGATGGCGCGCAAATCTATGCTGCCTGCATGATATTTGGCGGCGCCTACGGTTTAATTGCTTGGAAAATAGGACGTTGGATATGACCTCAGTGGATATAACGAAATTAAGTGACGCCGAGCTTGTTCGGATGGAGCGCGATATTGCGCGAAAATATATGGATAAATTATCCATCCCCATGGTTGTCTGGCCGGTTTTAAACCTCAGTTGTTGGCTGGCGCTTTGGCCGCTGGTGATGACGGGCACGTTGTCGCTTTGGGTGGCTTTTCCCATTGCTCTTTTGAATATCACCCTGTCCTATCTGCCAAGCCATGACGCGCAACATGATATTTATGCGCGCCCGGGGCAAAAACTTCGGTGGCTGAACGAAGCCATTGGTCATCTCTCTTTAATCCCCTTGGCCTATGGCTATCGGATTTTACGGCTGACCCATTTAGAGCATCATAAACACACCAATAAACCAGGGCTTGACCCCGACCATGTGTTCAACGAAGGCACAACCGCGCTCAGCATTATTTGGAATAACATCCGGTCCTTTCAACCGAGCTCAGAAAGCTCGAAAAGCTATAGCAGCTGTTTGACCCGCCTCGGCACCGCCGAGGCCGAGCGCGCTTTCTTAGAGCAAGTGGCCATCGCGCTGGTGCATATGGGCATACTTTTCTTTTGCGCCTATCACGGCAAAGCGCTGGAAGCGTTACTTTTGTGGTGGCTGCCCCTTAAATTAGCGGTGATTTACATTCGGATTTATTTATCTTGGTTGCCGCATTTTCCGGGCGAGGAAACCGGCCGCTACAAAGACACCCGCGAGTTTAAAAGCTGGGGCGGCGTTTGGAGCTCTTTGGGCATGACGGCACATATTGTGCATCACTTGCACCCGCGCATTCCGCTGGATAAGACACCGGCCGCTTTGCGCGAGCTTTATCCCATCTTGCAAGCCCGAAAAAGCCCTTTGGTTTAACCTTTGGTTTAACCCGTGGCTTAACCCTTGGCTTAACCGGGCTTCGGCTCCTTCCACCTCGGGGCTGTGAAAAAATTAATTTTATCACTTGAACGAGGCGGCTCGGTTGAGGCACCCTATTTGCAAGCCACGCAAATGGGAGAGACTAACATGAGCCAAGCTATCCAATTCGACGAAATGCCGATTGAACAAATCGACCTATCGCGGCCAGAGCTATACGCCAGCGAAGACGTTTTGAAGATTTTCAAACGCTTGCGTGAAGAAGACCCCATTCATTTTTCACAAGATGCCGCCTTTGGCCCCATGTGGTCGATTACCCGCTATGAAGATTGCATCGCCATAGATACAGACCACAAACGGTTCTCTTCTTCTGACCAATTTGGCGGCATTCAAGTCGATGACAGCATCGTGCGCCCGCCCGTCGAAGGGGTGGAAATTTCCGCCTTTATCACCAAAGACCAACCGCATCACGCGCCCATTCGCAAATCTGTCCAGCCGATTGCCTCGCCGCCCGCTTTGGATAGTTTCAAGGCTCTTATCGAGCAGCGCACCAGCGATATTCTCGACAGCTTACCCGAAGGCGAAGCGTTTAATTGGGTCGATACTGTCTCTATCGAGCTGACGACGCAAATGCTCGCCACCCTGTTCGATTTTCCTTTCGAAGACCGCCATTTGCTCACCTATTGGTCCGATATTACCACCGCGACCGAAGGCTCTGACCATTTTCCCGGCGCTGACAAGCGAGTGGAAATCTTGTTGGAATGTCTCGCCTATTTCACCAAATTGCGCGAGGCGCGTGCCAATGGCGCGCCCAATTTCGACCTTGTGTCGATGATGGCCCGCGACCCCAATACCAAAGATATGGATGAAATGAATTTCCTTGGCAATCTGCTGCTACTGATTGTGGGCGGCAATGACACGACCCGCAATTCCATGTCGGCGAGCATTAATGCGTGGAATCAATTCCCCGATGAATTTGCAAAATTGCGCGAAGACCCCTCGCTCATAGACAATATGGTGGCCGAAGTTATTCGCTGGCAGACGCCTTTATCGCATATGCGACGCACCGCGCTCGAAGATGTGGAGATGCACGGCAAGACCATTAAGAAAGGCGATAAAGTCGTCATGTGGTATTACTCCGGCAATCATGATGAAAATGTGTTTGAAAATCCGCGCCAAGTGAAATTTGACCGCCCGAACGGCAAAAGCCATTTGTCCTTTGGCTTTGGCATTCATCGCTGCATGGGACTGCGAGTGGCGGAGCTGCAACTGCGGATTCTATGGCAGCAAATTCTCGAAAAATTCGAGAGCATTGAAATCATCAAAGAACCAGTCCGCGTGAAGTCAAATTTTGTTAACGGCTATTCGGAAATGATTGTAAAAGTAACCCGTCGTTAATCGAGGGAGTTACTTGTGTCATCTGTCAAAACCCGCTGGGGCATTCTGGCCACCGGCTCCATAGCCACGCAATTTGCAACCGATTTACCCCATAGCCATACCGGCGTTTTAACGGGCGTCGCCAGCCGAGAGGCCAGCAAAGCGAAAGCTTTTTGCGAGACCCATGGCGGCACACCATCGGATTATGAAACGCTGCTGGCCAGAGACGATATTGACGCCGTCTATATCGCCACCCCGCACGACAGCCATTTGGCTTGGAGCCATAAAGCCATGGCCGCCGGCAAAGCGGTACTCTGCGAAAAACCGCTCGGCCTCAACCAAGGGCAGGTTTTAAACCTCTATGGCGAAGCCGCCAGAACCGATGTTTTGCTGGTCGAAGCGCTTATGTATCTCATGCATCCGCGCATGCATTTGGCCAAATCGCTCCTCGAGCAAGGCGCCATTGGCAAGCTCACAGGTTTCAGCGCTTCCTTCGGATTCGCTTTTCCTTTCACGCCCACACATCGCCTTTATGATATCGACCGCGCGGGCGGCGGCATTCTCGACATTGGTATTTACCCGCTCACCGCCGCTCGTTATTTCCTTGGCGAACCCATGGGGCTGACGGGGGAGGCGCGATTGGCCCCCAGTGGCGCCGACGCCGAAGCCAAAGCCACCCTCGCCTATGACGGTTTTGAGGCGCATTTACATTGCGCCATCGACACGACGCTCGATTGGCACATCACCCTAGAGGGCGATGCGGGCGTGTTGAAAATCACGCAGCCGTGGCACCCGGGGCCGGAGAATAATCATATTTCCATCACCGATATAGCCGGCAAAGAAACCCTTCATCGCAGCGACGACCAGCGCCCGCTCTATGCCATAGAGGCCGACCATATGGGCGCCCTCTTGGCGCGCGGGGCGAAAACCTCTGATTTGGTCACTCCCGATTTCAGCATTAACACCGCCTATTGGATGGACCGTTGGCGCGAAGCTGGCGGCGTCACCTATGCCGCCGACGCGCTCGCCGAAGTTGGCTTTCAGGGTCAGGCCGTGCGCCTCGGCGCCCATGGCCACTTGGAAACGGCGCGCTTGGGCGGGCTCGAAAAACCAGTCTCCAAATTAGTGCTGGGCACTGACAATCAAATCGACGCCTCGACCATGGCCGCCATGGCCGATGCCTTTGTCGAAGCGGGCGGCAATTGTTTCGACACGGCTTTCATTTACTCCGATGGCCGCTCCGAAGCCCTGCTGGGCGAATGGATGAAAGCGCGTGGCTTGCGCGATGAATTGGTGGTTCTATCGAAAGGCGCGCATACGCCAGATTGCACGCCAGAGGCGGTTTCGCACCAATTGGATATCTCGTTGGAGCGGCTGCAAACCGATTATCTCGACCTCTATTGCCTGCACCGCGATGACCCTCAGGTGCCCGTATCGGAATGGATAGATGTGCTGAACCGAGAGGTCGCAGCTGGCCGCATCGGTCAATTTGGCGGCTCGAATTGGACCGCCGAGCGCGTCGATGAAGCCAATGCCTATGCCGACGCCAAGGGGCTGCAAGGCTTCTCGCTCTTGTCGAATAATTTCTCGCTGGCCCGCATGGAAACTCCGGTTTGGCCGGGCTGCTTGGCCAGCTCCACCGATGCGTTCCGCAATTGGCACACCAAAACCAACCTCGCGTTACTGCCATGGTCGGCACAGGCGCGCGGCTTTTTCTTGGATTGGGAGGGCGCCGGCCTCGCCGCCACTCGCCATGGCGCCGACCCGAGCGATGAAGAAATGAATCGCGTTTGGGGCTCGGCCGATAATCTGGAACGCCGCCGCCGGGCTTTTGACTTGGCGGAGAAACTTGGCGTCTCCGCTCTGCAAATCGCGCTGGCCTATGTGTTGCGCCAGCCCTTCCCATGTTTCGCCATCATTGGCCCGCGCACGCCCATGCAATTGCAAGACAGTTTGCGCGCCGCCGATATTCAGCTCACGGCGGCGCAAATTAACTGGTTGGATTTGCGCGACTAAGGCCCTAAGGCCGCAAGAGGCGCCATAAAAGGCGAAGCCAGCGATTGTTTAACGCCAGCAATAACAGCTCAAAGCGTTTGCCCGCCAAGGCGCCCGCCGACATATTGCTGACCGTGGTTAAGCGCATCGACATAATCATTTCTTCGCGCATTTTCACCGCCACGGGCGTGTCTTTGCCCTGCCCGAGGGCGGCACTGGCCATTTGCATGGCGGCCGCGGCCACCCGTTTGCCCAGCCAATGATAGCGAATATCGGCCAACGTAGAATTGGCATGATAGGGTTTTATCGGGTCGGCTTTTGGCACCTGCACGCCCAAGGCCGAGAGCTGCGCATCGTTCATCACCACATAGGGCGCCTCGGCCAAAGGCTTTGAATTGCGCTGCGAGCCGGCTGGCAAAGTGACCTGCAAACGCTCCCGAATATCGGTGGATGAGGCGGCAAATAGAATATCAAAATCGCCAGGTTCCAAATCGAAGTCATCCAAGGCGACGTCGAAATAAGCAAACGCCCGACGCCCCAAAGTGAAATCCACTTGCTGGGTTTCGCCCGGTTGCAGGGTGATTTTTTGAAATGCTTTCAACTCGCGGTCGGGGCGATAGGGCGTGCTTTCCACATCGCGCACATAGACTTGCAACACTTCCGCACCCGCCACAGAGCCCGCATTGGTAAGGCGCACCGACACGCTTATTTGCTCGCTATCTGGCGACCACGGGGCGCTGATTTTGGCATCGCTATAGGTAAATTTCGTATAGCTAAGGCCGTGTCCGAACGGGAAAAGCACCGGCACATCATGGCTGGTGAAATGGCGATAGCCGACGTTCAAGCCTTCGCGATAAACCAATTGGCGCGGGTGGCTGGCAAAATTTTGCTGGCTCGGGCTGTCTTGCAAATGCAGCGGAAAAGTTTCGGCCAATTTACCGCTTGGGGTGACGGCGCCATAGAGCAAATCCAGCAAGGCGCCTGCTCCGGCTTGGCCCGCCAGATAGATTTCCAACACGGCGGGCGTGGCGTCTATCCAAGGCATTTCAATCGGCGCGCCATTGGACAGCACCACCACCGTGTTCGGGTTGGCGGCGGCGACGGCTTCGATGAGGGTTTCAATTTGCGCAGGCTGTCGCAAATGCTCGCGGTCAAACCCTTCGGCTTCAAACAAGGGCGGCAGTCCGGCCATGACAATCGCCACTTTCGCGGCCTTAGCTTTGGCCACAGCTTCTTCGATGAGGCTGGCATCCTCGGTGGCCAATTCGGCGTCAAAGCCTTGCGCGTAAGCGACATTGGCTTCGCCCAATTTTTCGCGCCAAAGCACCAGAGGGGTATCTATTTTAGTGGCATTAACTTGCGAACTACCGGCCCCTTGATAACGCGGCGTCTCGGCAAAGGCGCCGATAAGCGCCACGCTATCGGTGCTTGCCAGCGGCAAGATATCGCCTTGGTTTTTCAGCAAAACCGCGCCCTCAGCCGCCGCCTTGCGGGCCAGCGCATGATGCGCGTCGAAATCTATTTTTGTGTCGGCCGCATTATTTTGCGCCGCCAAAATCAGCTCGGTAACGCGCGCTGCCGCGCGGTCGAGATGCGCCACCTCCAGCGTGCCATCGTCTACGGCCGCTGCCACTTTGCGATCATTGACCCCGCCCGTGCTCGGCATTTCCAGCTCCAGCCCAGCCGCCACGCCACGAACCCTGTCGTTGACGGCACCCCAGTCTGTGACCACCAGACCTTTAAAGCCCCACCGATCGCGCAAGATATCGCTCAATAGGGTTTCGTTTTCTGAGCAATAGACTCCGTTAAAGCGATTATAGGCACACATCAGCGTCCACGGTTGCACTTGCTTGACCGTGGTTTCAAAAGCCGGCAGATAAATTTCAAACAGGGTGCGATTGTCCACCAAAGTGTCCACCACCATGCGCTGCGCTTCTTGGTTGTTGACGGCGAAATGTTTCAAACTGGTGCCCGTCCCCGTCGATTGCACACCGCCGACAAATGCACTGGCCATTTCGCCCGCCTGATAGGGGTCTTCTGAGTAATATTCAAAGTTGCGACCACATAAAGGGCTGCGCTTTATATTCACACCGGGGGCCAATAATACCGAGACATTCTCGGCCAAACACTCTCGGCCAATGGCGGCCCCGACGTCGCTTATCAACGCCCGATCCCAGCTCGAGGCCAAAGTAACAGCGGTTGGAAAACAAGTGGCGGGCACAGCAGCGCTTAAGCCCATATGGTCTGATTTGGCACCTTGCTTGCGCAGCCCATGCGGCCCGTCAGAGACCATAACTTTAGAGAGGCCAAATTCTTCGATGGGTTGCAAATCCCAAAAACTAGAGCCCGACATAAGCGAGGCTTTCGCCGCCACCGACATTTGCGCCACTAAGTTTTGCGCTTCGCCTTCAAACTGCCATGGTTGTTTCATGTCGCACCCTCTAAATAACTTGAAAACTCAATCGATTGCGGCCAGTTTAGGCGAGGCTTAGAAGAGACACAAGCAAAGCATAATCTAGGGCGATGCGGATGTGGCTTTGCCAAGTCTATGGCCTTGCGAGGAGACCTTAAATGCGAGATATCGTGCGTAATTATGTAACCCACACCAGCGTTCAAATGCTGTTTTTAGCCTCTGTTTTCAGCCTATATATGGTCGCCAGCCAAGCGCTTTGGATATATTGGCCTTGGGCGGTTTTAGTGGTTGTCTCGGCGCCGTTTTTTGAATGGGTCACGCATAAATATACGTTGCACCGCGACCTCACCGACAAGCCCGGGTTTTGGCGCGACTATCAAATCCGTTTGCACCACGGCCATCACCTTTACCCCGAGCGGCGCGATTTGCAGTTCGCGCCCACCAGCGCCATCGTGATTATGTTCGTTCAACTTTACGCCAGCTACGCGCTGATGATTTATCTGGTGGGCCATCCCCATCCCGCCGTCTGGGTGCCTTTGCTGGCGTCGCTGGTCTATTATTTGGTCTATGAATGGACCCATTTGGCGCATCATACCCAAAGCTATAAGCCGCTCACCCGATGGGGCGGGAGCTTGCGCGAGGCGCATATGCGGCATCATTTTCACAATGAGAATTACAATTGGGGCATCACCAATGGGCTTGGCGATGTGCTGCTCGGCACGTGGAAAACCACTCAAGATGTGCAAAAAAGCGCCACTGCCAAAAAACTCTCTGGCTTTGACGGAGCGTAACCGAGCATGAATGAAATTAACCTTGGCATCATCGGCACGGGCCTCATGGGCTTTGAGCATATTCAAAACTTCAACTTGCTGGAAGGCGCGCGCGTCGCCGCTTTGGCCGACACAGATGCGACCATGCTGGCCAAAGCCGAGGCCATGAGCGCCGACAGCCCGCGCACGAGCGATGATTATGAAACGCTGTTGAGCGACGAAAGCCTAGATGCGCTGGTCATTGCCACGCCCAATTTTCATCATATTGAGGTTTTGCGCGCCGCCCTGAGCAGCGGCAAGCCGATATTATGCGAAAAGCCGCTTTGCACCACTTTGGCCGATACCGACGCGGTGAGGCAGCAAGTGACGCGCGATAATCTGACCTTTCAAGTGGGCATGGAATATCGCTTCAAGCCTGCTTTGGCCGAGATGATTACGCGCGTCGAGCGCGGCGATGCAGGCTTTGTGCATATGCTTTCCATCCGCGAGCATCGGTTTCCCTTTCTGCCGAAAGTCAACGATTGGAACCGATTTAATGCCAATACAGGCGGCACATTGGTCGAAAAATGCTGCCATTTCTTTGACCTGATGCGGCTCATCCTCGGTAGCGAGCCGGTGAGCGTGGTGGCTTCGGCGGGGCAAAACGTCAATCATTTGAACGAGACCTATGCTGGCCAGACGCCCGATATTTGGGACAATGGCTATGCGGTTTTCGATTTCGAAAACGGCGCCCGCGCCATGCTCGACCTATGTATGTTTGCCGAAGGGTCGCGCCATTCGGAAGAATTAGCCGCCATGGGCGATAAGGCCAAAGTCGAATGCCTGTTGCCGCAAAACATCGTCACCCACGGCCATAGAGATACTTGGGTCGTCGATAAAACCGACATTCATGTGCCGGAAGAAATTTTAAACGCGGGCTATCACTCGGGCGCCACTTACCATCAGAACCAAGCCTTTTTGGCCGCTGTGCGCGGCGAGGCAGAGGTCATTGTTACCGCCGAAGATGGCCATCGCGCGGTGGCCATGGGTGTGGCGGCTCAAATGGCGGCGCGCGAAAAACGCCGCGTAGATATGACGGAGCTAGGACTATGAACGCAATTGGAGCCGATGAAAATCTTGTCGATGGCGGGCCCCGCCAGTTAGGCGATACGCCGATTGGCGCGCTGGGTTTTGGCTGCTGGCGCCTAGTGGGCGACGATGTGGCCGATGCCACCACGCGCATTGAAACCGCGCTCGATTGCGGCATGACCTTGATCGATAATGCCGATGTCTATGGCCTCGATTGGGGCGGCAAAGCCTTTGGCGAGAGCGAGACTCTGCTCGGCAAAGTGCTGGCCCGCACGCCCAATTTACGCCAACGCATGGTGTTGGCCAGCAAGGGCAGCATAATGCCGGGCGTGCCCTATGTCGCCAATGCCGCCTATTTGACCGGTGCCGTCGATGCCTCTCTGGCGCGCCTGCAAAGTGCGCATATCGACCTCTATCAAATTCATCGTCCCGATATGTTTACCCATCCGGCCGAAACCGCCGCCGCGCTCGATGGCTTGGTGCAGGCGGGGAAAATTGGCAAAGTGGGCGTCTCGAATTACACCAAAGCCCAGACCGACGCCCTGCGCCATTTCCTCAAAGCGCCGCTGGTCAGCGTGCAATCTGAATATTCGCTGAGCCATTTACAGCCGTTGCGCGATGGCACGTTGGATGAATGCCTGCGCCACGACACGGCTTTTCTGGCTTGGTCGCCGCTTGGCGGGGGCGCGCTTTTGGGGCCAGATGTGGCCCCGGCGCTTGGGCAATTACTCGACCAATTGGCCGCGCGCGAAAACACCGACCGCGCGGGCATTGCTTTGGCCTTTGTTCTGGCCCATCCGTCTCGCCCCGTTGCGCTGCTTGGCTCGCAATCAGTGACACGGATGAAAGCGGCGCAAAAAGCCACCCAGCTGACATTGACACGCGGGGACATCTACGCCCTGATAGAGGCCGCCGAGGGCGTGCCCCTTCCCTAGTCCATCGCCAAAGGAGCCGATATGACCGCCCTGCCTCAAGCCGAAATCAGTTGGTTTTCCGCGCTTTGCGACGATGATTACCAATTTTTAGGCGTCGAAGACCCCAAGCTGAAAGCCAGTTGGCCGCATTGTCGCGATATCGCCCAAACCGCCGATAAAAACGGTTTCGACAATATTCTACTGCCCTCCGGCTATGCGCTGGGCATGGATAGCATCGCTTTCGCGGGCGGCATTGCGCCCCTGCTGGAGCAAATGCGTTTGCTGGTGGCCGTGCGCTGCGGCGAAATGTGGGTGCCGCAATTGGCCCGCCAATTGGCCACGCTCGACCAAATGTTAAATGGCCGCCTGACCCTCAATATTATTTCGTCTGACCTGCCCGGCCAAACGCTGGAAGGGGGGCCACGCTATCAACGCACGCGCGAGACCATGCAGGCTTTGCGGCAATTGCTAAATGGCCAACCTGTGCATATGGATGGCGAATTTGTGAAACTCGATTTAGAGCCGCCGCGCATCGGCACTGTGTCGGGCAAAAGCCCACCGTTTTACTTTGGCGGCCTGTCGCCCCCCGCTTGCGACGTGGCGGCCGCCGAGGCGGATGTGTTTTTAATGTGGCCAGACACAATGGACAAAGTAAAAGCCATCCTCGACGATATGAAAAAACGCGCTGCGGGCTATGAGCGGCATCTGAAATTTGGCTATCGGGCGCATGTGATTGTGCGCGAAACCGAGGCCGAAGCGCGCGACGCAGCCGCGCTATTGGTGAGCCGCCTCGACGATAAAATTGGCGAAGACATCCGCAATCGCTCGCTCGATAGCACGTCTCTTGGGGTGCGACGTCAGGCCGAAATGCGCCAAGCCGCCAATGCCGCCGGCAGCGGCGACTATGTCGAAGACAATCTATGGACTGGCGTTGGCCGCGCCCGCTCGGGCTGTGGGGCCGCCATTGTGGGCGACCCAGACCAAGTTTTGGCCAAGCTCAATGCCTATCGCGCGCTGGGCATTGAGAGCTTTATTCTATCCGGCTATCCGCATGCCCAAGAATGCGATTTATTCGCCAAATATGTGCTGCCGCAGCTTAACCATGGCCCGCTTACCTTCCAAGCTTCGGAGGGCTAAATGCGATTTGGATTGGACCTTGGCGGAACCAAAATGGAAGCCATTGTCATGGATGGCACAGGCCAGATTATCTGGCGCCAACGCGCGCCCACGCCAGCCGAAGATTATGCCGCCATCGTGCAAACCATCGGCCAATTGGTCGAGGCGGGCGAAGCCGCAGTTGGGGCGCGCGTGAGCGTCGGCATTGGCATGCCGGGCTCGCTGTCGCCAAAAACCGGATGGGTGCGAAACTCCAACACGTTAAGTTTAAACGGCCAGCCATTGCGCCAAGACTTAGAGGCGCGTTTGGGCCGCGAGGTTCGCCTCGCCAATGATGCCAATTGCTTCGCTTTGTCCGAGGCCACCGATGGGGCGGGCCAAGACGCCCAATCGGTTTTCGGGGTTATCCTTGGCACTGGCTGTGGCGGCGGTTTGGTGTTCTCTGGCCAATTGCAAAACGGCGTCAATGGCATTGGCGGGGAATGGGGGCACAACCCTTTGGCCGCGCCGACGGCAGACGAAGTGCCGGGCCCAGCGTGTTATTGTGGCCGCCATGGCTGCAATGAAGTTTGGATATCCGGCTCTGGCTTTGCCCGCGACCATAATTTGATAAACCAAGACAATCTGTCCAGCGAAGCCATTATCGCCAGCGACACGCCCGCCGCTCAAGCCAGTTTCGAGCGCCTCTGTGACCGGCTGGCGCGCGCTTTGGGCGCGGTTATTAATCTCGTCGACCCCGAGGTTATCGTCTTGGGCGGCGGCTTGTCGAATGTCGATGCGCTGTACCAAAGATTGCCGCAAATCTGGGATGCGTATATATTCTCAGATGTCATTGAAACGCAGCTGAAGAAAAACCAGCACGGCGATAGCAGTGGCGTTAGAGGGGCCGCTTGGCTCTGGCCAAATCAGGCTTAAATCAAATTGGCGAAAGCCAGATGCGAAGAGACCGTGAGGAACGACTATGTTTAGTGAAATTATGCCAAGCGCTGCTTATGACGCGCTGCAAAAAGATGCCGACGCGCAACTTATCGATTGCCGCTCGATGGCCGAATGGAACCTCATCGGCACGCCAGATTTAAGCCCCATCGGCAAGCAAGTTGCCTGTCTGGAATGGCAAAGCGTCGACGGCCAGCGCAATGAGGCCTTTTGCAGCAAAGTCATCGAACATATCGACAAAGCCACTTCTATTTATGTAATTTGCCGCTCGGGCGCGCGCTCCGCCGCCGCTTGCCAAGCTTTGGCCGAAGCCGGTTTTACCAGCTTATTTAACGTGAGCGGCGGTTTTGAAGGCAATACAGACTTGCAAGGCCATCGTGGCACCCAAGAGGGCTGGAAATTCGAGGGGCTGCCCTGGCGTCAGCCATAATAGAGAGGCGCCAGCCCTAATAGAGAGGCGCCAGCCCTAGTCAGGAAACCAGAGATACCGACCTAAAGTCGGATATCCCCTTTATCCACTTGGTTTTGCAAATCCCCCGTCATCACTTCCGGAGCCTGCGCATCGCGGCCCAGAAGATATAAATCATCTTCCACTTCCGCCACCGAATAAGCGGCGTTTTTCAACTTCGACTTTTGGAATTTAAACGTCCCCGTCACATCGACTTTCTGGCCGATGCGAATGAACCTAGGCACCGCATAGGCTGGCAAGTTTTGGCGCATATGTTTGGCCAAACCATCGAGGTCCAGCTTGCCCTCTTGTTTTTGCGTTAAATACAACATGCCACAGCGGCCATCTCGGCCCGGCACGCTGACGCCATAAACCACGGCGTCTTCAATCTCTGGCCATTTCATAATCACGCTTTCCACTTCCGTGGTGGCCACGTTTTCGCCCTGCCAACGGAAAGTATCGCCAATGCGATCACCGAATTGAATGTGGCCATGTTTTTGCAAAACCACTAAATCGCCCGAGTTAAACCACGCGTCGCCTTTTTCAAAAACATCGCGCATCACTTTTTTCTCGCTGGCTTGGGCATCCGTATAACCATCGAATGGGTTTTGCTCGTCGATGCGCATAATCAAAAGCCCCGTCTGACCGGGCTTTAATTTTTGCAAAAACGAGTCTTTGCCCAGAGTGGGGGCATCGGCGTCGACGTCATAGCCAACCACTTCCCATGCTTTGCCATAGTTCGGCGACCAGCCAACGGTTTTATCGAAATTGAAAATATTGACAAAGCCGGTATTGGCCTCCGACGCGCCGTAAAACTCGTGCACGCGGGCAATGCCGAAGCGGTTTTTAAACTCCATCCAAATATCGGGGCGCAAACCATTGCCCAATATTTTTTCAATATTATGCATTTTATCATTCGGTTTTTCAGGCTGGGCCAGCAGATACCGCAAGAGCTCGCCAATATAGATAAACGCTGTTGCGTTAAATTTGCGGCAATCATCGAAGAAATTACTGGCCGAGAATTTGCGGCGCATCGCCAAAGTCGCGCCGCCCGCCAAACACGAGCCAAGCCCGACCACCAAAGCATTGGAATGGTAAAACGGCAGCGAGCAATAATAAGTATCCTTGGGCGATAGGGTCATCACATTGACGCCAAATTGCATGCCAGCGCGGAACACTTTCAAATGCGTGGTGATACTCGCCTTGGGCAAGCCCGTGGTGCCAGAGGTGAAAATATAATAGGTCTGTGTGCCCAAAGTCAGCACTTGGTCGGGCACGATATTGTCGCTCGGCTGGGCCGAGATGGGGGCCATTAATTCTTCATAGCCCTTATGCGCCGTGGTGTTATCGCCATCGGCAATATACAAAAGCTTGCCCTTGTAATTGGCTTCCAGCACATCGGACACGCTTTCCATATTGGCCATGCATTCCGAGCCGACGACGATGAGCGAGGGCTCGATGAGGCGCAAGCTATGCGCCAAAGCTTCGTGCGTTTGGCTGGTGTTGATCATGCCCCCCACAGCGCCCAGCTTCAGGCACCCGAGAACACTGATCAGCAATTCCGGGCGGTTTTCGACGTTAATGGCAACGCGGTCGCCGTATCGAATGCCCCGCGAGCGAAAATAATGCGCCGCCTGATTGGCCTTGGCGTTCAACTCGCCCCAGGTAAATCGCTGGTCTTCATAGAGCAGGGCTGCGTCATCGGGGCGCTCAGCGGCATGGCGCTCGAGGAAAGTAATCATCGATAATTCATCAGTGGGACGCGAGGTCACCAATGTTTTCAAACTTGCTATCGCCCCTTTACGACTGAGAAACTTCAGAAGCCGGAAAATATATTTTCCCGTGGTGATTTTTTGCTCTTTGAACGCCATCATATACTCCCTGATCGTCTTTTAGGTCTCGAATTCAAAAGCCTTTTGCAAAGCGGGCCGAGCTTTCAGCCGCGCCGCATAGGCTTTTAAATTGGGGTGTTCGTCGGTCACAATGCCCATCCGTTCGGCCATCATAATCGAATGGCCGAGCATTGTGTCGGCGGCGCTAAACTCACCCGCCAGATAGTCTTTGCCTTGCAAGGCTTCCTCAACGGGCTGCAAAGAGCGCGCCAAGAGGCGTTGCGCTTGCCCCAAAACCGTGGCGTCGCGACGCTCTTCGGGCAGTAAAATCGTATGCACCACAATCGTGTTGATCGGCGGCATCACCATGCCTTCGCAATAATGGAACCATTGCAAATAATCTGGGAAATTCGGCGCATCGGCGGCCGGTTTCAAGCCGCCATTTTTATGCCGCTCGAGAATATAATCGGCAATGGCGCCGCTTTCATAAATCATCACATCGCCATCTTCCAACACCGGAATGCGCCCCAGTGGATGGCGCGCCTTATGGTCATCTGATTTTAAATCTTTGGGGTGAAAATCCATTCGGTTGAGCTCATAGGGCAAGCCCAATTCTTCCAATAGCCAAAGCGAGCGCACAGCGCGCGAATTTGGAGCAAAATGTAAAGTTAACATCCAGTATACCTCCCGTTAAAGCGGTGTTTCTAGGCGAGACTTTGGCATTGGACAGGCGACATGTCTATAGAAACCGAGCGAAAACTAGCCGTCTTCGGTCGCATGACAGCGGAAGGTTAAATTAATCCGCGCGCCTTTCGCCCGCCGCATGGGCGGCAGGCTGTGCTGCCAATAAATTTGCGTCGGCGCGTGCATAATCAGCAAGCTGCCATGCGCCAATTCAATCTCGCATTTTTGCTTATCTTGCTTATGGCGAAACAAAAACCGTCGCGGCTCGCCCAAAGACACGGAGGCAATGGCACCATCGGCCTGCAACTCTTTTTCGTCATCGGCGTGCCACGCCATGCCCTCCTCTCCCGAATGATAGAGATTGAGCAAGCAACAATTAAACGCCGCGCCACTGGCGGCCTCAACCCGCGCTTTCACTTCGGCGAGAGCAGGCGTCCACGGCGCGGCGATTTTGGTATGATGCGAATAAGTATAGCGATACGGCGCATCGCCATGCCACGCCACCGCGCGTTTGGTGAGAATATCGCGGCCATAGAGTTTCACGCGGTCGCGCTGCCAATCGATCTCTTGGTGCAGCCGCGTGTAAAAATCATCCGCTTCGCGCTGGCCCAATAGGGCTTCGACATAGCGGCTATCGCCATCGCGTGGCAGTAAATTAGGCGGGGTGGGGTCGGCGAATAAATCCATTATTCAGATTTAGCGCGCGCCCCATAAATGGCAATCAAACTCAAGCCCAAAAGCAGCGCCGCGCCATAAATGCCCGGCGGCGTGCCATCCGTATTGGTGGGCTTAATGGCCACGCCCAAAAGAATAAGCGCTTTTTCGACGCAAACAAGGGTCAGCAACAGCTGGGTCAAATTGCGATAGCGCAAAGCCACCAGCGCCAAGAGACTGCCCCAAGCGATTTGCGTGGCGCCCACCCAAGCGGCGAGGCCAATCATCTGCAGGCCGCCTTCATGCGCCAAATCGAGACCGGCAATGCTGCCAAGGCCGCTGTCGGGCAGCAGCACGTGCAAAGTCCCCCCAACTAAAGATTGCAAACTGGTCAGGCCCAAAATGAAACAGGCCCAAGTGGCGCCCGTATAATGATGATTTGTCGACTGTGGTAACAACGCCATGTGTCTCTCCGTTAAATATCCAAATCAACCGTATGGTTGAACCAAGCTAAATCTGAAAACGAGCGCAAGTCCATCTCATGCGTCCAAACCGAGCGATGCTGTTGGGCGATATGGAAATACGTTTCGGCAATTTTGGCTGGTAGCAGCAAGCCGTCGTTTTCCATGCCACGGGCCTCGCGCAATTTTTGAAAATTTTCTTCGCCGAGCATTTTGCCCAAAGTATCGGGCGCATCCACCGCGCCATCGATAATAATATGCGCCACATGAATGCCCCTAGAAGCATATTCGGCATTCAGGCTCTGGCACAACATGCGCCGCCCGCCCATGGCCGCCGCATGGCTGTGTTGGCCCGCATTGCCGCGCACCGCAGAAGTGGCCGAGGTGACCAATAAAGTGCCGCTGCCGCGTTCGGCCATCAGCGGAAACAAAACCTTGGCGACACGGAACAGACCAAAAGTCGCCATCCGCCAGCCCAGCTCAAATTGCTTATGGGTGGTGACCTCCAGCGCGCGATTGCCAATCTGGGCGCCCAAGTTAAACACCACGGTTTCAATCGGGCCGATGTTTTTCTCGATATCGCCGATGAGGTCTTCGATAGAATTATCTTCGGCAGCATTGAGCAAGCGTCCGCTGGCTTTGCCGCCATCGGCTTCCACCGCTTGCACCAGTTTTTGCAAACCCGCTTCATCGCTGCGCCGTGCCAAAACCACGTGATAGCCATCTTGCGCGAAACGTTTGCCGACGTGGCCACCGATACCCGCACCGGCCCCTAAAACCAAACAGACTGGAGTCATTTTTTCTCTCCTTGTTTATCCATAGTCTATCGGTTTTTAGCTTTCACCCAAGCCATTTTTTCCGCTAGTCTTTGGAGGTTCAATCAAGGGAGAGAGACATGCCTTTAACCATTACCCCCACGGATGCCAGTTGCGGTGCCTTTGTCACGGGCGTGGATTTATCGCAAGCCCTATCCGCCGATTGCGTGGCCGAGCTACGCGAGCATTGGGTGACGCATAAAGTGCTGGCTTTCCCCGAGCAGAAAATGAGCGATACCGACCTCGAAAACTTTACTCTGAATTTCGGCGAATTTGGCGAAGACCCATTTTTCGGCCATATCGATGGCCATGAAAACATCGCCGCCATTCAGCGCAATGCTGATGAGACGACGCCGATTTTTGCCGAGAGCCTGCATTCCGACTGGAGCTTTTTAGACGTGCCGCCAGCTGGCACGGTTTTATATAGTCTGATTATTCCCCCGCACGGCGGCAACACGCTTTATGCCGACCAAGTGGCCGCCTATGAACGCCTGCCCGACGCTTTGCGCGATAAAGCCGACAGCCTAACCGCCATTCATTCGGCCGAATTGGGCTACTCGCCGCATGGCGCCTATGGCGATGCCGACGAGGGCCGCAGCATGAATATTCTGCCGAGCGAAAAAGCGCTGGAGAAAAACACCCATCCGTTTGTGCGCACGCATCGCGAGACAGGCAAAAAAGCTTTATATAGTTCGCCCGCCTATATTCTGGGGTTTGAGGGCTATGACAAAGCCGAGAGCGACGCCCTGATGCTCGAGTTTTATGGCTATCAAAGCGCCCCCGAAATTATGTATTCGCACCCTTGGCAAAAAGACATGCTGGTGATGTGGGACAATCGTTCGCTCTTGCACGCCGCCACGGGCGGCTATGATGGCTACGATCGTCTGCTGCACCGCACGACCATTGCTGACACCTCGTTTTAAGGCATCTGATGACCGAAACCATACAAGCCATTGAGTTGCGCGAATTTGGCGCGCCGGAAAACATGCAACTTATCGCCAAACCACTGCCGGAACCCGCAGCTGGCGAAATTCGCATCCGCTTAACAGCCGTGGGTCTCAACATGGCCGACACTTATCAGCGCACGGGGCTCTATCCCCTGCCCCTACCGACAGGCTTGGGCGCAGAGGGCGCCGGCGTTGTGGAAGCCATTGGAGAAAATGTCGATTTGGCAATCGGTACGCGGGTGGCTTTTTCAATGGCTTTTGGCGCCTATGCCGAAGCCATTGTTTTGCCGGCCAGTGCCGTGGTGCGACTGCCAGAGGGCGTCAGCGACGAGCAGGCTGCGGCCATCATGTTGAAAGGCATGACCGTCGACTATTTGTTCAATGATACGTTTCCGCTGCATGGCGGCGAGACCATTTTGTTTCATGCGGCCGCCGGCGGCGTCGGGCTGATTGCCTGCCAATGGGCCAAACATTTGGGCGTCGCGCTCATCGGCACAGCCAGCACAAAGGCCAAATGCGACTTGGCCATCGCCCATGGCGCGGCCGCGTGTTTTCTCTCCGACGCCCCCGATTTGGCCGAGACGTTAAAACAAGCCTCTGGCGGCGCGGGCTTTCCCGTCGTCTATGATAGCGTTGGCCATGCGACCTATCGCTTGAGCTTGGAAGCTTTGGCCCCGTTTGGCACTTTCGCCAGTTTCGGCAACGCCTCTGGCCCCATTGCCTCGATTGTGCCGGCTGAGCTGGCCACCCATGGCTCGTTGAAATTTACCCGCCCCACATTGGGCACTTATTTATTCACGCCCGGTTGGATGCAGGCCTCTGCCGATCGAATTTTTGCTTTAATGGAAGCGGGCGCGTTAGATCCTGAGATCAACCAACGCTATAAATTGAGCGACGTGGTGCAAGCGCATCGTGATTTGGAAGCGCGCGCCACCACCGGATGCAGCGTTATTCTGCCTTAAAGGCGACGGCCTGAAAAAGCAAAAGGCGCCGCTTCTATTGCCGGCGTTTGACCGGAAATCAAATCCGCCAAAAGCCGCGCCGAGCCCACCGCCATCGTCCAGCCCAAATGGCCATGGCCGCAATTGAGCCATAGGCCGTCCAGAGGGGCTGCGCCAATAAACGGGCGGCCATCCGATGACATGGGCCGCAAGCCCGCCCAAGCTTCGCCCTGCTGCCAATCCAATTGCGCCGCCATATCGGGCAGCAGACGCTCGAAGAATTGGCGCAACAACCGCAATCGATTTGGCTCGATGGAGCGGTCGTGCCCCATAAATTCCGCCATGCCCAAAATACGAATTTTATCGGCCAAGGGCGTCACCGCAATATGCAGGCGCGGGTCGACCAAAGGATGGGCCAGCTGCGGCCCCGCCATGGCCTGTGTCGATAGGGTTAGCGAATAGCCTTTGGCGGGCTGCACGGGCAAGTTTATCCCTAAGGGGGCCAAAATAGCGCGCGCGCCGACGCCCGCCGACACAAGCACCTGCCCGCGCCTAAATTCGCCATCCACCTCTACGCCGACCACGCGATGGCCCTGTGTATGCAGTCGGGTCACCTTGGCGCCGAGCAACAGCTCGCCGCCAAGCCTTTGGGCGTGCGATAACAATTGCTGACAAAAAACCTGCGCATTGCCAACGCGGTCATCAGGGAAATAAAGCGCGCCGGTAAGACTATCGGCAGCTTGGGCGAGGCTCGGTTCGCGCGCCAAAAGCGCCTCGCGGTCGAGCGCCTGATAGACCAGACCATGCGGCGCCAGAAGCTGAGCCATGGCCAACGCCGAGGCGCGCTCTTTGGCGGTGTGAAAAAGCTTCAACGTGCCGGGCGCTGAGGCTTCAAATTGCAGCCCTAGAGCTTCGCGCAAAACATCCGTTTGGCGGGTCGAATATTGCGCCAAATGATAATTCGCTTGGGTGATGGCGCGGTGGCGTGCCGGGGCCGCATTGCGCATAAAACTCGCGCCCCAGCCAAGCAATTTCGGCACTTGTCCGAGGTGTAATTTCATCGGCGCCAAAGGGTTCAAAACAGAGGCCAAGAGAGGCCAGCCGATGCCGGGATTATTCCATGGGTCGGGCAGGCTTGGGTGCAAAACGGCGCCATTGGCAAAGCTCGCGCCTTGGGCGACTTGCGCTTCCCCGTCTATCAAAACCACATCCATGCCGCGCGCTGCCAATTCGTAAAAACTGGTAACCCCCGCCAATCCAGCGCCGATGATGATAATTGGGCTTTGCGTCATTGCGCCTCGTCTTCCCTAACTCCATACCTGTCTGAGCAGGAAAATAGCAATATTTGGCTCGATTACCAGCGCCGATTGAACCGGCCCGCTTGACACGCCCGCGCCGTGCCCGTTTAATTTTTAAAATCAATCGGAGGAAAATCCAGTGGAAAATCCAGTGTCAGACCGTATCGAACTCATGGGCGCGCCCGGCTCGCCTTACACACGCAAAATGCTGGCGCTGATGCGCTATCGCCAAATCGCCTATAAGGTTTTCTGGCAAGGCAATATCACCAGCAATGAGCCGGCGGCCAAATACCCGAAAGCCAAAGTGGGACTTTTGCCAACCTTTTATTTCCCCGACGACAAAGGCGAGCTGCAGGCGTTAACCGATTCCAGCCCCATCTTGCGCCGCTTTGAAGAAACCCATGCGGGCCGAAGCGTCATCCCCAACGACCCCATCCTGGCGTTTTTAAACTGGCTTGTGGAAGATTATGCCGATGAATGGCTGACCAAAGCGATGTTTCATTATCGCTGGCATTATGCGGCCGATATTGAAAAAGCGGGCTCTATTCTGCCGCGCTGGTATGCGACCGGAGCCAGCGATGCCGAAATCGCGCCTCTATCGAAAATGATCAGCGAGCGGCAAATCTCTCGCCTGTCTTATGTCGGCTCCAATGCCGTCACCAAAGAGACGATTGAGAATAGCTTTCAGCGGTTTTTGGAAGCCTTTAACGCGCATCTGCAAGTCAGCAATTATATGTTTGGCGCCCGCCCAGCCTCGGCTGATTTTGCCATCTATGGGCAATTGACGCAGCTGGCTTTATTCGACCCCACGCCGTCTCGTATCATCACCGAAAAATTTCCGCGCATTTATGCTTGGACGGAAGCCATGGAAGATCTGTCGGGCCTGCCCGTGGCCGAAGACGATAGCGACTGGCTGAACAGCGAAGCCATTGGGGCAAGCTTGGTGGCGCTGATGCAAGAAATTGCCAGTCTTTATCTGCCTTACTTAAAAGCCAACGCCCAAGCGGTTATGGCTGGCGATGGGGTGATGGAGACCGAATTAGACGGGCGTGCATGGAGCCAAAATCCATTTCCCTATCAGGCGAAATGTTTGGCGTGGATTGGCGAGCAATATGAAGCCTTAAGCGACACCGATAAAGCACGCCTCGCCAAAGCGGTCGAGGGAAGCGGGCTTATCGACGCTTTAGAAAACTAAGAGAGTGTGAGGCCGCCATCGGCGATAATGGTTTGCCCCGTCACATAGGCGGCCAAAGGCGAGGCGAGAAATAACACCACGCCCGCCATATCTTCGGGCGTGCCCGCGCGGCGTTGCGGAATGGCCCGCAAGGCGCCCGTGAGGCGTTTTTCATTCTCAGTCGTCACCGCGGTTAATTTGGTTGGCACCAGTCCTGGCGCCAATCCGTTCACCCGAATGCCGTCTTGCGCCCATGCCTCGCCCAGCGTTTTGGTGAGGCTGATGGCCGCCGCTTTAGACGCCGCATAAGCGGGATTGCCTTTATTGGATTGCATGCCCGAAACCGAGCTGACAATGATAATCGAGCCTTGGGCTTGCGCCAGCAAAGGCTTGAATTTATTGGCACAATGCATCACCGAGTCGATGTTGACGCCCATCACTTCATCCCAGCCGGGCTTCTCAAACTCCTCGCGGCCATAGCGTACGGTGCCTTGGCACAGCACCAGCACATCGAGGGTCGAAAACGGCGCTTCATAGGCCGACAGAGCTTCGAAATCGGCGGCATTTAATTGGTCATATTCCAGACCTTGTAAATCAGAGCCATCGGCAGCTTGATAATCGTCGCGGCTGGCGCGCGTGCCCCAGACGAACACTTTGGCCCCGCGCGCGCGAAACCCATGCGCCACGCCATTGCCAATGCCGCTGGACCCGCCCACGACCAAAACTGTTTTTCCGGTAAAATCTAATTCGCTCATCGACGATATCCTTTCCTATGCATTCTCAAATTTTGGCAAGCTCAGCGAGATTAAAACCACCGGCACCATCAGCACGGCGGCCATAATCAGCGCGATATCATAATTGCCCGTCACATCCCAAATATAGCCTGTGTAAATGGGGCTAACGCCAGCGCCAAAAATGAAAATCGAATATTGCAGGCCGTAAATCGCGCCGTAATTGGCCAAGCCAAAATAGCGCGCCGTGTAATAGCCGATTAAATCGACCTCCGCCCCGACCGCAAAGCCCAGCGCAATGGCCGCGGCCATGGCATAGCCGATGCCGCCCATGCCCAATAATAAGCAGCCCAAACCCACGCCCGTAAAAACCACGGCAGTGAGATAGGGAGCAAAAATTCTATCAATCATAAAGCCGACCAACAGGCGTCCAAACATAACCGATAGGCCCAATATAGCGCCCAAGCCGCCCGCCTCAGCAGGGCTTAGGCCTGCGTCTTGCAACATCGGGATGAAAGCGGGGATTAACCCCAGAATGGCAACCGAAATCAGGAAGAAAATGCTGCCCACTTTCCAAAAAGTCGGGTGGCGAATGGCTTGCGCAAAACTCAAGCCAGTTTGCGCTTGCACCACCGCCGGGTCTTGCGAACCATCGTCTTCTGGCGCGTCTTTAATCAGGAAATAGACAATCGGCAGCGCGGCCATGACGATGAGAAACATCACCACAAAGCCCGCGCGCCAACCGTTTTCTGCCACATAAGGGGTCATAAATTTAGGCATCGCATAAGCCATCACCCCGGTCGAGGTCAGGCTAATGCCCAGCGCCAAGCCACGGTGTTTGACAAAAAACGCGTTCACCGCGCGGGTAAAAGCCAGCCCCGTCGAGGCCACGCCAAACACCGCATAGGCCGCCGACAATAAATATAATTGCCAAATCGGCCCGTTCATCAAAGTAAACCCAAGCAGCAAAATGCCATAGCCTGCCAGCGATAGGGTGGTGACCAAGCGCAAGCCATATCGGTCGATGAGACGGCCTGCGAAAGTCGCCAAGAGCATCATCACCAAAACAGATATCGATTGCTGTCCCCCTATTTCGGCGCGCGACCAGCCGAACTCATCCTGCCAAGGACGAACCCAAATGCCAGACGAATAATAAACCATAGAGGCTAAATTGACCCCAATGCCAACGAAGGCGGCGAATAAAACGGTTCCGCCCCGCGCAAATTCATTCACCGAAGAAGGTGGGTTTTGCATGGTCTATGCCTTTCCAAAAGCGACTAATTAACTTGGCGGCCTTTGCCTTCCCAATACGGAATGCGCAAGTCGCGTTTCAGCACTTTACCCGCGCCAGACACCGGCAAGGTTTCCTCGCGCAAGGCGACAGAACGCGGCAATTTATAATTGGCAATCAGCGGCCGACAATGCTCGACAATCTCGTCGAGAGTTGGCGCAAAGCCTTCTTTTGGAACGATAATCGCATGAACGGCCTCGCCCCATTTGTCGTCGGGAATACCAATGACCGCCACTTCCGCCACGCTCTCATGGGTAGAAATAGCGCTCTCCACTTCGGCCGAGAATACATTCTCGCCCCCCGTGACAATCATGTCTTTGATGCGATCGGCGATAAAGATGAAACCATCTTCATCCATATAGCCGCCGTCGCCCGTATGCACCCAGCCATCTTTCAGGGTCGAGGCGGTTTGCTCTTCCAGTTTCCAATAGCCTTGCATCACGCCCATGCTGCGCGCCGCAATCTCGCCCACTTCGCCGCGCGCGACCGGATTATTATCCTCATCGACGATTTTAATTTCCGTCCCCGGTGCCGGACGTCCGGCCGAGCGAAGCTTGGAATTATTGCCGCCCAAAACATGAAACTCTGGCTGCAAAGTGGTGACAATCGGCGCCAATTCGGTCTGGCCATAGCCCTGTATGATTTTCAAATCTGGCATCCGGTTGATTAAATCGGTCAACAGACCTTCGGGCATCGGCGAGGCGCCATAAATCATCGTGCCGAGCGAGCTCAGCCTTTGGGGGTCAAAACTCTCGGCGTTGAGCAACATGCCAATCATCGTCGGCACTAGAATTGTGTGGCTTACCCCATAGGTCTCGACGGCGCTCATCACCCCTTCGATATCAAACATGGGCAGGAAAGAATGCGTGCCCCCGACAGCGGTAATGCCGCCGCTGGCGGCACCATCGGCCAAATGAAACATTGGCGCGGCATGCAGATAAACCGACTCGGGGCGGGCATCGATCATTTTCGACATCACCAGATTATTATACCAAATCGCCCGATGCGGCAGCATCACGCCTTTGGGAAACCCCGTCGTGCCGCCCGTATAATAAAGCCCCGCAAGGTCTTCGCCATAGCGCAGCGCGTCATCGCACAGGCTGCCATTGCTGACCAAATCTTCATAGGCCAACATGCCCTCTGGCACATCGCCGTCATCTAGGTAAATGACATGTTCCAGCTGGTCGCATTGTTTGCGAATATCGGGCATGGCGGCCGAAAAAGCCTTATCGACAAATAAGATTTTGGCTTCTGAATCGTTCAACGAATAAGCATTCTCCACGGCTGTCCAGCGAATGTTCATCGGCACAACGGCCGCACCAGACCACCAAACCGCGTGATAATATTCCGTATAGCGGTCTGAGTTGAGCGCCAATATTGCGACGCGGTCATCGGCACTGGCGCCGAGTTTTCGCAAACTATCGGCCAAGCGGGCGACGCGCTCGCGGTGTTGCTCCCATGTGAATTGACGCGCGCCCATAAGGGTGGCGGTTGACGAAGGCCGCGTGTCGGCGGCGGCGTTCATAAATTGGGTGATGTTCAACATGACAGGCTCTCTCTACAAAAGGCTTTAATTTAGCAATCTAAGAGAAAATCCTGTCATAAACCGCAAGCTTTTGACAAGTAAAATAGCGCCCGCAGCGGATTTAGAATTTATAGTTAAACCCCGACGTCAGCTTGCGGCTTTCGCGCGGCACGCCCTCAAAGGGCACGCCATTGAAACGATAGGCATAGCCCGTGGTGAAGGTTAGTTTTTGCGATACAGGAAACGACAAAGCCAGCTCTGTCGTCACCCGACGGTCTTTGCGCTCACCATTCAAATTCGGCTGCCAATAGCCCACGGCGTCCAATGTCCACCCATAGGCAGAGGTATATTTGCCCTGCAAAGAAAGTGAGGCCCGGGTCTCGCGTCGGTTCTGGGTGCTATCGCTGCTGTGGTCTTCCGCCTCGCGCATAACGCTGAATAGGGTCAACACGCGCCAGCCATTGCTCAGCTCGAACAACCGACTGGGGCCTGTGCCCAGCAAATTACGATGGCCAAGATTGGCAAAATCATCGGTTTCCGTTTGGGCAAAACTCTCCCAACGCCACGCGCCATAGACAGCATGTCTCACGTGGCGCAGGTGCAGCATTTGCGCATCCTCGTTTTCGACATCATTGACCTCGCCATAGGCGGCCGAGCCAAAGCTGCGCCATTCATCCTTATGGGTTTTATGCTGAACAGAAAACGCCACCTCATGGCTGCGCTTTTGCGTGGCCGCCACGCTGTCTTCAAAACTGGCCGACAGGCTGGCCGACCAGCCTTCGGGAACCACATCGAGCTGGCGCACAACCACGGTCGCCTGCGCCGAAAGCCCGACAAGCGAAAACCCTGCCAGAAAACACATAAATTTCGATAATTTTACTACCCACATAACACCACCCCACGAATGATTTCGTCTCCCTTTTAGCCTGATTTCAAAGCCTGCCAAGAGCTTTAAGTCTCTTCTATCCCAAGATGGAGCGCATCATAGGCATAAATTTTTTCCATGGCGTTTTGCCCCGCCCGCGCGGCCGCTTGATTGCGCAGAAAAGCCCCGATACCTCGCATATGAAAAACTCGCGCGTTGCGTCGCGAAGTGTTTTGCACCTGCGCGGTGCGCGGTTTTCGAAGCGCCTCATAGCGCTGCAAACCCGTGGGCACATCGCTGGCATGAGTTAAGCAATTGGCCAAGACGGCAGCATCTTCTATCGCCATGGCCGAGCCCTGCGCCATGAAGGGCAACATCGGATGGCAGGCATCGCCCAAAAGCGAAACGCGCCCCTTGCCCCATGTCGGCATGGGGGGGCGGTCGAAGAGCGCCCATTTGAAAAGACTGTCCGGCGCGGCCGCCGCGATGAGCTGCTGGATATCGTCGTGCCAGCTGGCAAAATCCTTGGCCAGCTCGTCGGCCTTGCCGGCATGGCGCCATGATTCGACTTCCCAGCCTTGTTTCTCGACCACGCAAACGCAATTAACCATGGCCCCGCCTTGCACATAATAATGCACGAAATGCTTGCCCGGCCCCCACCAGAGGCTGGCTTTGGGCGGTATCAAATGGGCAGGCAGTTTCTCGCGCGGCACCAAAGCGCGCCAAGCGACATGGCCCGTAAAGCGGGCTTTCTCCGCCCCCCAAAGCTGCGTGCGCATGGCCGAATGAATACCGTCGGCGCCAATCAGCGCTTCGCCTGTATAGGTTTTGCCCGCATGGGTAAGCGAGACGCCAGAGCGATTTTGCGAAAACGCTTCAATGCGGGTCTGGCTGTGCAAAGAAACCAGAGGGCTCTGCTGGGCCGCCTCGTGCAAAACGCGGATTAAATCGCCGCGATGAATGTGATAATAAGGCGCGCCATATTTTTCTCGCGCTTGCGCGCCCAGCGGGGTTTCGGCAATCGTCTTGCCATGGCGCCAGTGACGAATTTGCGCGGTCTCGGGCAAAAAGACGAAGGGGCGAAGCGGTTTTTCGAGGCCCAGCGCGTGTAAAACCCGGGCGCTATTGGGTGAAATTTGCACGCCTGCGCCCACTTCTTCAAAAGCGGCGGCTTGCTCGAAAACATGGGTTTCGAGGCCTTGCTGAGCCAAGGCCAGCGCGGCCGTAAGCCCGCCAATTCCCCCGCCTACAATCAATACCGCCAAGTTACGCTCTCCCCAAGCTGAGCTAGTTGATAAGCAAACCTAGACGATGGCAGGCAGGAAAGAAAGAACATGTGTGGGGGCAAGCGCATGCCTAGTCTTCGTAAAAAATTTCACCCCGAAGATATAATTTTGCTTCCCCTGTCAGATAGACTTTATTTTTTTCAAGCCGAACGGCCAGCTCGCCGCCGCGCTTGGATACTTGCCGCGCCTCAAACTGCGTTTTGCCAAGCTTGGCGGCCCAAAATGGCGCCAAGCCGCAATGGGCCGACCCCGTAACGGGGTCCTCGGTTATGCCTAGCCGTGGGCAAAAGAAGCGAGAGACAAAATCATGTTTATCCCCGCGCGCGGTGACAATAAGCCCATCGTAATCTAGCGTTTGCGCAATCTTATCTATGTTTGGCGAGAGCTGTGCCACGCTGACCTCATTTGCAAGCTCGGCAATCAGGGTCGGGCCAGATGCGGCGGTTGAAAGAACCGCTTCCCCAAGGCATGGCTCGACGCTGGCACGCAAATCGACAGGCACGACCTCGCGGGCTGGAAACTCTAAAGTCAAACTTCCCGAGTCTGTTTGCTGCACGTCCAGAATGCCGGATTTCGTATCAAAACGGAGGTGATTTCCTTGCACGCCGATTTCGTTAAACAAAACATAGCTCGCCGCCATGGTGGCGTGTCCGCAAAGGTCAACCTCGGTGGTCGGCGTAAACCATCGCAGTGTATAGATTTCATCCACCTCGGGGTTAAAACCATTTTTCGAGCGCACAAAGGCGGTTTGGGAATAGCCGTTCTCCATCGCAATTTTTCGCATAACCGCATCTTTGGGAAACCTATCAAGCAGACAAACGGAAGCGGGATTGCCTGCAAAAATGGTCGATGTAAAATTATCTAAAATATAGTGAGGCGCCTTCGGCATAGAATTTTCCTTTTTTCCAAGCCTAGGCAGCCGGCAAAAAATGCACAATAAAAACCTTACCATTGGTGCCGAGGGCGAACCCAGCCATAGGCAAGAGGCCTTGGCGAGCAAGGTCTTAACGAAGTGGGAAATATAAAGAAAAATGGTGCCGGCTGAGAGACTTGAACTCCCGACCCTCTGATTACAAATCAG